>Ga0209390_10000930_pt1 | contig 57958 bp, 40 predicted proteins | sample BON01_FD_187212 | JGI IMG/M metagenome (GOLD analysis project Ga0209390, IMG submission 187212) | Freshwater microbial communities from Lake Bonney liftoff mats and glacier meltwater in Antarctica - BON-01 (SPAdes) (version 2) | ecosystem: Environmental > Aquatic > Freshwater > Ice > Glacier...
TACACTCAGCTTCATTCGGATAAGTATTGAAAAATTCTACTAACTTCATATTACTAATTTTATACAAAGTTCGTGTCGGTGAACGTAAGCTAGTTACGTTCTACTGGTAAAGTTCACGATATGCATTATCTTTTAAAATCAAGGCGCCACCCACTTCATTAATTCCGCACAAACAATAGCCCCATAAGTTCCTAAAGCGTAACCCAGAACAGCTATAATTGCTCCAACAGAGGTCAAGGATGGATGGAATGCCGCAGCCACAACTGGCGCGGATGCCGCTCCTCCGATATTTGCTTGCGAACCAACTGCTAAGAAGAAGAATGGTGCTTTAATCAGTTTAGCTATCACTATCATGAAAGTGACATGCACAATCATCCAAATAATCCCAACAAGAATTAATTGTGGTTCTTTTATCGCTTCCGCCAATTCCATTTTCATTCCGATTGTTGCCACCAAAATATAGATAAAAACACTTCCAATTTTGGATGCACCTACACCTTCGTATTTGCGCAATTTTGTAAAAGAAAGCAATAAACCGCCAGTAGTTGCGATAACAACCAACCATAAAAATGACGACGCAAAAGGCGATTCTGGCGAAAATGTGGTTGCCACTACTTCAGCTAAAATCTCACCTCCAAAATGTCCAATGCCTACTAACGCAAAAGCAATTCCCAAAATCATCATGTAATCCGTCAACGTAGGTTGCTTTTGAATAGAATCCTGGTAATCAATCATTCGTTTCTTCAAATCTTCGATAGCCGAACTATCTGCTTTCAACCACTTATCAATCTTATCTGCACGTGAGGCGCCAAATAACAAGAACGCCATCCATAAATTCGCAACCACAATATCTACGACAATCATTTTTCCGTAAAGTTGAGGCGCATATTGATAAGTTTCGTACATCGCATTTTGATTTGCACCACCACCAATCCAACTTCCAGCTATAGTCGCCATACCTCTCCAAGCCGCTTCGTAACCTTCTCCCCCGACAACTGATGGATCAATCATGGAATAAACAAGAATTGCGATTGGTCCACCGAGAATAACTCCAACTGTTCCTGTAACAAACATTATCAAGGCTTTAGAACCAAGATTGATGATTGCTTTGAAATCAATTCCTAAAGTCATTAGAATTAATGCTGCTGGCAATAAATAATCTCTAGCCATAACATATAACTTGGAATATTCTGGAGAAATCAATCCAGAAAGCACGAGCAAAGCAGGAATTACGTAGCACAACAACAAGGCTGGTAATATCATGTAAAATTTCTTCCAGAAAGGCGATTGCTTATGAGAAGTGTAAAAAATAATAGCGAGTATCATGGCTAAAAGCCCAAAAACAATCTCGTCACGAACAATAAGTGGACGTTCAGTATATTTAATTTTAAACTTGAGTTGATTGCTATTTTTTGATTTGAATAGGATTTGCTTTCCATCTTTAAACGCTGTTATTCCAAATTCTGAGGAAGACGCAACATTGCGCAGCATGAAAGGTTTTAATGTTGGAAAAGAAGCTGAATTAGATCCAACTTTGACTATTACTGAATCCACGCTTAAAGGAATGTCCAACATAGCAAAATCAACAAAAATATCCGTCTTATTTTCAATTGCTATATCTGATTGTGCACTTGCATTGAAATAAGAAAAAGTACCTGGTTCTAATTTTGTAACGGCAGCTGAATCCAACCATTGAATATTTGAAATTTGAGCGCCTACCGTTCCGAAAAGTAAAAGGCCGACAGCAAGAAGTAAATTGTTTTTCATCATATCATGTATAAAAAAACAGTCTGTCCTCTTTCGATCGACAGACTGTTTGATTCATAGTTGTTTTAATAGTTTTATTTAACGCCGTGCATTAATTTTTTAAACAAGGGATTTAAAGCAATCGCTAATAACCCAAGTCCCACGGGAACTAAAGTAAATATCATAAAGAAGAAAGTTAAAGAGTGTTCTTCTTGAATTTGCTCAATCATACCACCCATTTTACCAGCTGTTTTGTTACCAATTGCCACCGCAACATACCAAATGCCGAACATTAAGGCTATCATACGTCCTGGCACCAATTTACTAATATAAGATAATGCTACTGGTGATAAACAAAGCTCACCGAGTGTGTGAAATAAATAAGCGATTATCAGCCAAATCATACTCACATGCACGACAGTTCCTTTTTCGATTCCCATAGAACCAAATGCCAATGCCGCAAATCCAATTCCTAACAAAATCAAGCCAATTCCATATTTACTGGCACCCGTTGGATTGTATTTACTTTCCCACCATTTAGAGAAAAGTGGTGCAAATATGATAATGAATAATGAGTTTAAAATACCAAACCAAGAGGCTGGAATTTCGACTTCTTTAATTTTTTTGCGTGTTATTTCCGCTTTAACTTGTAAACCCGGAGCAATTTTACTCCTATTCTCTTCTTGAATATATCTCAAATCACCTCCTTTGTCAACGTCGATTAAAAAAACTTTTTTTCCATCGCTTAATTCCAAAGGTTCGCGAATAGTCACTTTACCAGGAATCATTTCCATCGTACCGTCAATAACAGTAGATTCCGTAACATAGTTCATCGTTTTCTCTTCTTTACCATCGTCCCCCGTTGCGATAGTTTCGTATTGATTATATGCAACAACATAAGCACTCAATTTCAAGTTTCTATCGATTTTCCAAAAAACAATTAACCAGATTAACAAGAAAGAGAAACCTAAAAATATATTAGACATCGCATATTTCTTAAATGTTTGCTGGAATAACTTAAACAAGACCCATGTAATTATCGCGATAGGAACAACTGTTATAATGATATCTGCAATATTGAACATTGTAGCAGCTGAACCCGTCAAAACTCTCGTTGTATAATCTTTTGCGAACAAGGTCATAGAACCTCCAGCCTGCTCGAAAGATGCCCAGAAAATCACAGTGAAAACTGCAAATAAGACGATCGCAATCATTCTATGTTTTGTAATAACTGGGTAGCGCATAATACGGGAAACCAACAACGCAATGAAAACACCAACACCCGTTAGAATGAAAGCATTTGAAATGTCAGTCCCACCTATCATTAATATGTTGCTCCCACCAATATTACTCATAGGATCATTGATAATCCAAACCAAACCGATTATAGAAGCAATGGCAATCATCACTTTATCAACTGTTGTAAATGGATTCATTCTATCACCTTCAAACTCCAATTTAGGCGCAGCGTCTTTGTCAACTTTTGGTGGCTTAATTCCTATATCACCAAAAATATTTTGAGCGAAGTAGAATTGTAACATTCCGAAGAACATAAAAATTCCAGCCAATCCAAATCCATAACTCCAACCTAATGTCTCTCCAAGATAACCGCAAAGCATAATACCCAAAAAGGCTCCAGCATTTACACCCATATAAAATATCGTGTACGCGCCATCTTTCTTTTCAGGCGTATCCTTGTACATGTATGAGATTATTGATGTCATATTTGGTTTAAAAAAACCATTACCGATAATCAATAAGGCGATACCGATATATAAGAAAATAGGATTAGATTCTAATGCCATTGCTGCATGACCTAAAGTCATAATTGCAGCTCCAATAATTACTGCTCTTCGGTAACCAATGTATTTATCTGCTATAAATCCTCCTAAAATTGGTGTTAAATACACCATTGCAGTGTAAGTACCATAAAGCGATAAAGCTTCTTTCGGCGTCCAATCCCAACCGCCTAAACCAGCTGCACTCACAAGAAATAACACCAATAAGGCACGCATTCCATAATACGAGAAACGCTCCCACATTTCCGTGAAAAATAAGACAAACAATCCTGAAGGGTGACCCAAGACTGTTGATTTGAACATATCGTTACTTTGTGAAGCCATAAGTATTTGTTTAAGGTTTTATTTAAATTAATTTATTGCATTTTCAATTTCGTGTGTCGATGCCTCAACATCTGGCGTTTCTTCATCAACTCCATGCATAAGTTTTTTGATAAGTGGAGAAACTAAAAGCAAGATTATACCAACTGTTATTCCAATGTAGAACAAGGTTTCAAAAAGACCGGCATATGCCGCCTTAGCTGCTTCAATATCTATGGTTTCTCCTTTTGCCACTTCAGGTAAACTTGCAAAATTTGCAAGAAGACTTGCTATGTATTCTGCTCCAGCCGTAGCGAGGAACCAAACGCCCATCATAAACCCGACGATTTTCATAGGTGATAATTTTGTCACATAAGATAATCCAACTGGAGATAAACAAAGCTCTCCCCAGGTATGAAACAAATAGGCTAAAACCAACCAAGCCATCGAAACCTTACCTAAAGCAGATGCTTCAATTCCATAGGCTAATAATCCAAATCCGATTCCAACAAACAAAAGAGCAAACCCGAACTTAACTGCCGCGTTAGGATTTTTCTTACCCAATTTCACCCAAACCCAGGCAAAAACTGGTGCAAACATAACAATGAACATTGCATTTAAACTTAAATACCAGGCTGCAGGAACTGTAGAATCTCCTATCGTACGATCCATTGCTCTATCAGCAAATAAGTTCATAGATGTATATGCTTGTTCGAACAATGCCCAGAAAAAAACAGAAAAAACAATTAGAATAGTAAGTGCGATTAGTCTATTACGTTCAACTTTTGTAGACTTTACGGCCGCATACCAAACAATAAAAATAAGCGCCGCAGCACCAGTAGTCATCAACAATACTTCAACAACGCTGTGTCGCTGAACCATTTGCCATATCACTACTAGAGATAAAATTGAAATTACATAAATTACAGTTTCTCTACTTAAACCTAGAAACACTTTTTGACGAAGTAACTCAGGATCTTTCGGTTCACCTTTACCCATAAAGTACTTTTGCCCCCAAATAAATGTGATTAAACCTAACAACATGCCGATTCCGGCGGCGCCAAAACCCCAACCCCAACCTACATTTTCTCCAAGGTATCCGCAAAGAATAGTTGCAATCCAAGAGCCAATATTAATTCCCATGTAAAATATCGTAAAACCCGAATCACGTCGAGCATCACCTTTTTTATATAACTCTCCGACAATCGAGGAAATATTTGCTTTTAAAAAGCCAACTCCCAAAATAATTAGTGACAAAGAAAAATAGAAAACTTGAAGTGCTCCAGCGTCTCTAACGATTATCCCGTCGGCCATTTTCACCGCAGCATCGCCTTCATATGCCATTCCGGCATGACCGAGAACCAATAAAACAGCACCAAAAATTACAGCCTTTCGAAAACCGAGATACTTGTCGGCTAGAAAACCTCCAATTACAGGCAATGCATAAACCAACGCGGCATAACTGCCCACCAAAAGACTCCCAGCATCATCGCTAAACAAATGGTATTTTACGAGGTAAAAAATCAATAATGCTTTCATACCGTAGAAAGAGAATCGTTCCCACATTTCTGTGAAAAATAGAACGAATAATCCTATTGGGTGTCCCAATAATTCTTTCTGGCTATCTGAAGTTAACGATGTATTATCTGACATTTTTGGTTTTATTTTCGACCCGAAAATAGAAATTATATTTTGATTATTCTATTTTGGTGAGATTTGCAGACAAGAACCTCAATAATTATCATTCGCACAAATCCACCAACACGAATTAAGAAATCTTTTTTAACATTTCCAAAGATACAGTTTTCAACTTTCATTGAACTAAAATATCTCCTTTACAAGCCACTGAAAACCAATACAAACAGCATCTTGAATTGACAGCTAAGCTAATTAATTTTAAAACTAGAATCATAGGTTTGATTGAATTATATAAATCAAAAGAAGCTGATTTATAGATTCACAGTCAAGTTTTCAGGAGACAAATTGAAAATTCGTAAAAAGAATAATCAAGCGTAATTCTTCACTGATTTAGAATATTTAATGAAATTAAAGCAATAAAAAGAGTCTTAAAAGCTAAAGTATTTGCACTGAAAGCAGAGGCTTCTGAAGCTTAACAATTCTTATAAGCTTCATATTCCAACCCATAGATACATTTTAATTATCTTTACTCCTTTTATGATAACCAATGATTTTTAAATTTCCCATTTTCCTATCTATCGTTTTAGTTTTATTCTCCGGATGCAAGAACGAACCTGTGAAAAAAATTGAAACGAAGCCAAAAATTGAAATCGTTCGTGAATCATACCCTGAACACACGTATTCAAATACTGAACAAATTCATACAACTCATTTGCATTTGGATCTAGACGTCGATTTTGAAAAGAAAACGATATACGGCGTTGCCCGTCATGAAATGGAAAACTTTGGAACGAAAGAGGCTATTTTTGACATCAAAGGGTTAAAAATTCAAAAAGTAACTTTAGGAAAACATACAGAAATAGAAACAAATTATATCGTTGGTGAATTGGATTCAATTTTAGGTCAACCACTTAATGTAACACTTGATTCCAATAGCAATCAAGTCAACATTTACTACCAAACGACAGATGAAAGTATTGCTTTGGACTGGTTAGATCCGGAAATGACAGGTGGGAAAAAACTGCCTTTCTTATATTCTCAAGGTGAAGCAATTTTAACCCGATCATGGATTCCAATTCAAGACGTTCCTTCCAATAGAATTACCTATTCAGCGGATGTAAAAGTTCCGTCTGAAATGTTGGCCTTAATGAGTGCTGAAAATCCTATCGAAAAAAACGCAGAAGGGAAGTATCATTTTGAAATGAAGCAACCCATTCCGAGTTACCTGATTGCGATAGCAGTTGGTGATTTGGTTTACGAAAAGCTGGGTGAAAATTGTGGCGTTTATTCCGAACCAAATTTAATAGATAAATGTGTTTATGAATTTGAAGAATTGCCGTTAATGATTCAGTCAGCCGAAAAACTATTCGGCAAATACCAATGGGAACAATACGACATTGTAGTTCTTCCTTACTCTTTCCCTTTTGGCGGAATGGAGAATCCCCGTTTGACTTTTGCTAATCCTACATTGATTGCAGGAGATAGAAGTTTAGTTTCGGTAATTGCGCATGAATTGGCCCATTCTTGGTCTGGAAACCTTGTAACTAATCGCACGTGGAATGATTTCTGGTTGAATGAAGGATTTACTGTCTATATTGAAAATCGCATCATGGAAGACATCTACGGCAAAGAAGTTGCAGATATGTTAGCACTTATTGAATTTCAAGAATTGGAAAAGGAACTGATTACAATAGCTGCGGGTCCACATCCTTTTGATTCACGTCTGAAATTGTATTTGAACGGCAGAAACCCAGACGATGGCATGACAACTGTTGCTTACATTAAAGGAGCAATGCTTTTAAAAACATTGGAGGAAAAAGTTGGTCGCGCTAATTTTGACGCTTTCTTAAAAAGATATTTTAAGGAATATGGATTTAAAACTCTGACAACAGAAGATTTTGAAAATTTTATTCGAACTCATTTATTGAACCCAATGCGCATCAAGTTCAACATGAAGGAATGGTTGTACGAAGATGGATTGCCCGAAAATTGCATTAAAATTGAATCCCAACGTTTTGAAGATATTCAAGCTTTGGCAAATAAATTGGCCGAGGGTGAGGATATTTTCAAAGTAAAATGGAAGAAAGACAAAATTGAACGAGAGAATTATACAACCCAAGAATGGTTAGCTTTCATCCGCACTCTTCCCGACACTTTGCCCGCTGAAACAATGGCCTTGATTGACAAAAATTTGAATTTCAAATCGTGTGGCAACTCAGAAATTATGGCAGAATGGTTTGTATTGAGCATTCAAAACAATTACAAAGCAGCATTTCCACCGATGCGGAAATTCTTAATCAAAGTTGGACGAAGAAAATTCATCGAACCTATATTTGAAGAATTGGTGAAAACTCCAGACAACAAAGTTTGGGCGAAAGATTTGTACAAAACTGCTCGAAATAATTACCATTTCGTAACTCGGAATACTGTTGCAGAGATTTTGAGATAGAAATTGCTAATGCATAAAAAAAGTCGTCCGAAAGCGACTTTTTTATGCATTAAACGACTATCCTTAAGCCATCTCCGCCAGTTTCTCTTCCAAAATGGCAATCTTTTGCAAAGCATCAGCTTCTTTCTTTTTCTCTATAGCTACAACTTGTTCCGGCGCTCCAGAAACGAATTTCTCGTTCTTTAGTTTACCTTGAACGCTTTTCAAGAAACCTTTTGTGTAGTGCAGCTCATCTTCCATTTTCGCTTTTTCAGCTTCCATGTCTATGCTTTCGCCAAATGGAATGAAGTATTCGTTTCCGCCAACGATGAAGTTGTTTGCTTGAGGAACTTTCTCCGTTGTATATTCGAATTGTGTCAAATTCCCCATTTTCACAATAACGCTGTCCATTGATTTGTCAATTTCTCCGTTCACTTTCACGAACAGATCCATTTTCACTTTGTTGGCAATGTTATTTTGCTTGCGAATGTTACGAATGTGTGTAATTACCTCTTCCGATTTTTCGAAAGATTTTAAAACAGGCGTATCAACCGTTTTTACTTTTGGCCATTCAGCGATGATGATGTCTTCACCTTCTTTGCGCTCACGAATCAAATGCCACAATTCTTCCGCAATGAAAGGTGTGTATGGTTGTAACAATTTCAATAAATCTTCGAAGAACAATTTCGTTCTCTCCAAAGTTATTTTATCGATAGGCTGTTTGTAACCTGGTTTGATCATTTCCAAATACCAAGAACAGAAATCGTCCCAAACCAATTTGTAAATCATCATCAATGCCTCAGAAATCTTGAACTTATCGAATAAGTCATTGATTTGGGCTAAGTCTTCGTTGAATTTCGCTTCAAACCATTCAATTGCTTTTTCAGAAGCTTTCGGTTGAGGCAAATCCTTCGTTTCCCATGAAGAAACCAAACGGAACGCATTCCAAATCTTATTCGAGAAGTTACGTCCTTGCTCGCATTGTGAAGTGTCAAACGGCAAATCGTTTCCAGCTGGAGATGAAATCAAAACACCCATGCGAACGCCATCGGCACCGTATTTTTCAATCAATTCAATTGGATCTGGCGAATTCCCGAGCGATTTCGACATTTTTCGTCCCAATTTATCGCGAACTATTCCGGTGAAATAAACATTTTTGAATGGCAATTCATCCAAATATTCATAACCTGCCATAATCATACGTGCCACCCAGAAGAACATAATTTCCGGCGCCGTTACCAAATCATTGGTTGGGTAATAATATTCAATTTCTTCGTTTTTCGGGTCTGTCAGACCATTGAAAACAGAAATAGGCCACAACCAGCTAGAAAACCAAGTATCCAAAACATCTTCATCTTGTTTAAGTTCGGCTGCTGTAATTCTTTTACCAGTTTTTGCCGAAGCCAATTCAACAGCTTCTGCTATCGTTTTTGCAACAACATAATCGTTATCACCTTCACCATAATAATATGCAGGAATTTGATGTCCCCACCACAATTGACGAGAAATACACCAATCTTTAACATTTTCCAACCAGTGACGGTAGGTGTTTTTAAATTTCGCCGGGTGAAATTGAATGTTTCCATTCATAACATTCTCCAAAGCTGGATCAGCTAATTCTTTCATGGAAACAAACCATTGCAAAGACAAACGAGGCTCTATTACCGCATCTGTTCTTTCAGAAAAACCAACTTTATTGATGTGGTCTTCGGTTTTCACCAAATAACCTTTGTCGTACAATTCTTTTTCAATCGCTTTTTTCACTTCAAAACGATCCATTCCTTCGTAATGCAAACCTTCAGCATTCAAAGTACCATTCGCGTTGAAAATATCTATCGTTGCTAAGTTGTGCTTTTTTCCTAAATCGTAGTCATTCGTGTCGTGTGCAGGCGTAACTTTCAAACATCCTGTACCGAATTCTATGTCCACATATTCATCTTGGATAATAGGAATCGTTCTATTTGCAATCGGAACAATCGCTTGCTTTCCATGCAAATGCTTGAAACGTGCATCGCTTGGATTAATACAAATTGCACTATCACCCAAGATTGTTTCTGGACGTGTCGTTGCAATTGTCAACCACTCGTCTTCTGTTCCAGCGATCTTATATCGAACGTAAAATAATTTAGAATTTACTTCTTTGTAGTTCACTTCTTCATCAGAAACAGCTGTCAAAGCTTCAGGATCCCAATTCACCATTCGAACGCTACGGTAAATTTTTCCTTTTTTGTATAAATCCAAGAAAACGTCAATTACGCTTTCCGAATATTCTTTGTCCATCGTAAAGTGGGTGCGATCCCAATCACAAGATGCGCCCAATTTCTTCAACTGCTCAAGAATAATTCCACCGTGTTTATCTTTCCATTCGAAAGCATGCGCTAAAAACTCGTCACGTGTCAAATCAGACTTTTTAATGCCTTCTTTACGTAATTTCTGCACAACCTTTGCTTCTGTCGCGATAGATGCGTGATCCGTCCCAGGAACCCAACACGCATTTTTGCCCAACATACGCGCACGACGAACTAAAACATCCTGAATCGTATTGTTCAACATGTGTCCCATGTGTAAAACGCCCGTTACATTTGGAGGAGGAATAACGACAGTATAAGCTTCTCTTTCATCTGGTTCAGAATGAAAATAACCTTTCTGCATCCAATGTGCATACCATTTCTCCTCAGCTTGTAACGGCTCATACGTTTTTGGAATATCCATGCTTACTAAAAATTAAGCGACAAATGTAGTGAAAATAGGGCTGATTTTTGTCTTTTCAACACCTCAGATTTTAAAGTAAAACTGAATGCTCTACCCCTTTAGAGAAGAATCAAAGGGGAGGGAATCTGAAATAAATTCATTTTCCGGTTTTCACAACCAACTCTGATATATTGCTGAAAGTCCATTTTCAAAGGGGGAAACCAATTAAAATCTTCTTAATTTAGCTTTCAAATATTCCATCATGATTAAATTTGCAATCTTTTTATTTTCTGTTGTATTGCTAACTGCTTGTATGAAAGCTAAATCTGCAGATTTAGTGGTACACAACGCACGCATTCACACGATGGACAACAATGATCAAGTTGCAGAAGCCATGGCTATCAAGGACGGAAAAATAATAGAAGTTGGTCCAGAGCGACAGATTTTAAATAAATACAGTGCTGAAGAAAGTATTGATGCGGGTGGAAAGGAAATTTATCCTGGATTTACAGATGCGCATGGACACCTTATTCCTTATGCAGATATGAAACTTGGGGTCAATCTATTCGACTCTAAATCCATGGAAGAGATCCTAGTGCGAACGGAGAAATATGCAGACAAATCGGATAGAAAATTAATCGTTGGTCATGGATGGGATCAATCCATTTGGGGAAATGATATTCTACCAACAAATGAAAAACTGAATGAAGCTTTTCCCGATAAAGCCATTTGTCTGTACCGAGTTGATGGACATGCAGTTTTAGTGAATCAAAAAGCACTGAACGTTGCCAAAATTACTGCTGAAACAATTATTGCAGGTGGAAAAGTAGAAGTAATAGATGGGAAATGTACAGGTCTATTATTAGATAAAGCAATGGATTTCATGGGAAAATTTATTCCAAGTTATCCTGAAAAACAACGACTGGATGCTTTGTATGAAATACAAGAGGAATTATTACAATATGGTGTAGTTGGCGTTCACGAAGCTGGCATAGAAAATCGTGATCTTGTCATGCTGAAAAAGTTAGCCTTATCCCCAGAATGGAAATTGGAAGTTTATGGTATGTTGCGCGATTCAAAAGAGAACAGAGACTTTGCTGTAAAAAATGGAAAGGTAAATTGGGGAAACTTTTATATCTCGAGCTTCAAAATGTTTGCTGATGGCGCATTAGGCTCAAGAGGAGCCCTTTTGAAATCACCTTATTCTGACGATATACATAACCATGGAATACAAACAACAACTTATCCTGAAATGGCTGCATTGGCAGAGTTTTGTTTGAAACACGACTTTCAACTAAATACACACGCCATTGGCGATTCTTCTGTTGCTATTTTACTCGGTTTATACAAGAGAGCGTTTGAAATTAAAAAAGATCATCGTTGGCGAATAGAACACGCTCAAGTAGTCGACCCGAAAGATTTTTTGCTTTTCGCTGAATATGGCGTTTTCCCAAGTGTTCAACCTACACACGCCATAAGCGATCAACGTTGGGCGGAAAACAGATTAGGCAAAGAACGCATGAAAGGCGCATATGCTTATCAGACGATATTAAACCAAACAGGTATAATTGCTTTGGGAACAGATTTTCCTTTTGATCGAATCAATCCATTCTTGACCATATTCGCAGCAACACAAAGAAAGAATATGGACAATCAACCAAGTGAAGGTTTTCGCATAGAAGATGGGCTTTCGCTAAAAGATTGCATGAAAGGAATGACCCTTTGGCCAGCTTTTGCTTCTTTCAGAGAACAAAAAACAGGAAGCCTGGAAAAAGGCAAAGAAGCTACTTTTGTAATCTTGGATCGACCTTTGAATCAGGGTCCCACCTTTATTGAGAACTTTGCGAATAGAACGGTGATTAGAGGAAAAGTTGTTTATTCTGTAGAATAAACAAGGATTTTAATCAAAAAAACCCTCTACAATTTATAATCTACTTGTTGGTCAATTCGAGAATTCAGAAATTCAAAGAATTAGTAATAAGATATTAAAGCTTAAAAATACTACTAGAGGTTTTATTAATCCAAAAGAGCATTAATAAGTTGCGAGCTACAAACAGAAAAGGCACCCGATTGGATGCCTTTTCTATTCTGAATTATTTTCTGTTAGAATGTAGGACAGGAGATTGTTCTAAATTTAACTGATTTCTTTCTACATTTTATTAGATATTGCATCGAAATTTCATGAGATCCTGCTGATACGCCGTTGTTCAATCTTGAAACAGTTACATCGTAGCTATATCCCAAACGAAATTGATCTGTCTGTATTCCAATAGTAAGAATAAACGCATCTTTATTTCGCAGGTAAACTCCGGCCGTAAAATTGCTGTATTTCACATATGTACCAATATTAAACTGCTGGAATCCTCTCTGGTAAGTATACAAAACACTAGGCATAATTGTCGTAACATTTTTGTATTTTGAGCTACCACCTAATCCGATATTAGCGGATGCATGAGCTGTGAAACGCATTGGCAATTTAGAATCACCAACGATTAAAGATTCATTTGGCGTATTCAAGTGATTCGCAGCAAAACCAATATTGAAGTTTTTATTATAAATTACCGTTCCGGCAGATGCATCAAAAAATCCTCTTGAACCACCTCTTGGAACATCGTTGGTAGAATATATAAATCCTCTTCTTGGATCAATCATATCACCAAATGTCAATTTATCCCAATCCAAAAACTTTTGCGTGTAAGCTGCTTTTGCTCCTAACAAAGCTGTCCATTTACGTCCCAGTCGCAAGTGATACGAATAAACTAAACCCAAATTTGTAGTATTCAACGTTTTAGCTTGAATATCATTTGTTAGAATAACACCAAATCCTCCAGAGATATTATCAAAATACTGATCATACGCCGCAGCGTAACTAACATAGTTTCCGCTCAAAGCGGGCCATTGGTTTCTATAATTTGCAGCAAATCGAGCACATCCATTAGAACCGGCAAACGCTGGATTCAAATACACGGGATTCGCATAGAACTGGGTAAATTCTAAATCCTGGGCAATTGAAGCCATTGAAGTAAGTATAAATACACTTGAAAAAAGTAGTTTTCTCATCTTTTATAAATTTAGCATTCTGTAATCTATTCGATTACGGTTAGTCAATAATCTTAGTGTAAGCTGTTGTGATAATAACCTTTCATTCAAAACGAGCGATTGCGTAAAGTCAATAGCGTAAGTTAACATCAACCTATTGGTTTTAAAACCAATTGAGCCTGCATAATCTCCAAGAGAGGAATAGCCTCCACCCGTGGTGAGTTTTTTATACCTAAAAATTGAGCCGCCCCAAATTTCAGATAAATTTTCGACTTTTTGGCACATTAGGTAAGGAGAAAATGAAAATAATTTTGATCTGGACACGTAATCCGCTCCAAGCGTGGCATTAAGGTGATATCCTTGACGATCTTTTTCCGTTGTAGAATTGTAAATATTGTTTTGGTGTCTTCCAAGATTGTCTATTTGTATGCCAGCCGAGAACCACTTCGTATTCGTCATCAATGCAAAACCAACATCCTTATACCAAAGGTCTTGTGTTTGCGCGTTAACTCCTTCTCCCATGTAAGTCCGCTGATTTTGGCGATCTAACTCAACCAGTTGTCCCGGAATCATTTTTTGATTTTGTAAACGCGTGTTCCCCATTTTAAAGCGAATAGCTGGCTCAATTACAATGTTTTTCGATACCAAGAACTTCGGTGAATACGTTAGAGCAAATTGTCCAATCTGATAAGCTCCACCTCCATAATAAACATGATTAACTTGAAAACCAATTCCTCCTCGAATACTTTTGACGTAAGTATCAAAGGAAATTTGACTTGAAATTTGCTGATTAGCTCTGCCTGACCATTGCGCGCGACTCACGCTTTGCAATCTAGGGGTGGATAGACTTCCGGCGGAACCAAAATTCACATCCATGGCTTGCATTCCCGGTGTATGATAATAAATATCTTTTGAGTTACTCAATGCTAGAGGATTATCCGTCATCCGAACGATTTTGAGTGCGATGGACTTCAACTTACTTAGGAAAGAATTATTATACGAGCTGCCATATTTATTCTCAGCTCGAGGCTCACTTTTTGTGTTTTTTGTCAATTCCTCAATATCACTTGCAGAATTCGATGCGGAAGAAGAGAGGCTATTGTCATTTTTTAATTTGAACTCCGCTCCTTCAATTTTATCCTTTTTTATATTTAGAGACTGATTGACACTTTCAATTTCGAGTGGATAATTACTATGAAAATCATTCACCTCGAAAGCGTTGACGTTTCCGACCAAACCAGAATAAACAGGTATTTTATTATTCCAATTATGACCAAAAACTACAGAAGTTGAACCATTGCCGACCAACATAAAATTTGGTGTTTTGTTGTTGTTTTTTGATTCAAAATAAGCTTCACCTTTTTCAGCACTATTTTCGACTTGGATTGCGCTAACCATATGAGCGGAGTCGAGTGCCACAAGCTGACTTACATTTGTATTTTCATTCACCCAAGCTAAAGAAATTGTACCGAAGACAAAAGATACAGCAGCCGCAGGAATCCACCAAGCTATTGGTTTACGGATGTGAGAATCTATATTTGGAAAAACAACAGGCACACTTTTAACTGTGGCATTTTGCCAAGCATCCAAATCCTTTTCTAAATTAGGATTTTGCAGTAAAAATTGCTTCAATTGAGTTTCTTGTTGGGAAGATAAATTACCCTCAGTATACTCAAAAAGCCATTTATCTATGTTGTCGAAAGACGGGTTACTCATACCAACTTCGTTGAATATTTTAACTGCTTTTTTATTTTGTTCCGCGCTCTAAATAAATAAACTTTCACTTGCGACTCGCTGATTTTAAGGATTTCACCAATTTCTTGGTAAGTGTATCCTTGTAAATCTCTCAATAGAATGATACTTTTTTGAAGTGGAGGCAAGATATTTACAGCCCTCTCTACCACTTGATTTGATTCAAAAATATTTTTTCCATTTGACCCGCGTTCGGGTAAACTATCTGAATCGTATATCATTTTACTTCGTTTCTTGTTAAAATTGAGCATGGCATGAAAAGCGGTGGTAAACATCCAACTTTTTGCCTTATCCAACTCTACCTTTTTTCGATTGAGCCACAACTTTTCAAAAACATCTTGCACAATATCTTGCGCATTTTCACTATCCCGAAGGAATTTTAACGCATAACAGTAGAGAGCGTTAGCGTGATTTTTTACAACAATATTGTACTCGTCTCTTTTCAAAAGTTCTTTGCACGTTAACAGTTAAACAATTCCCGTAGGTTAAAAGTTACAGGTCGAAAAATTAATTTCGAAAAGCCAAGTTATGAAAAAAATAACAATCCTTCAATATGTAGTGACTATTATCAATATGGTTACACAGATTTGCAAAAGATTGTTAAACAGTTCAATTTTTAGTATATTCGTTTCACACAAACGTAAACTCAGAAAATGAATCCAACTCGCTTATTTGACTTACCATATTATCAATTAGAAAATTACCCTCAAGAAGGTATGTTTGTAACTAAAATAAATGGTAATTGGGAAAAACTTTCGACAAAAGTATTTTTAGAAAAAGTTAATATTTATTCCAAGGCTCTTTTTGGCATGGGCGTAAAACCGGGAGATAATATTGGGTTAGTGTCAACAGGTCGATATGAATGGAACATTATGGATATTGCAATTCAACAAATTGGGGCAATCGTTGTACCGCTGTACCCAAATATTTCTGAACACGATTATATCTATACCTTTAATGATGCCAAACTGAAGCTTTGTTTTTTAGGAACGCAAGAATTATTTGAAAAAATAACCGCTATTCTTCCTCAAACACCAAGTGTTGAGAAAATTTTAACCTTCGATAAAGTGAATGGAGCAGACCATTGGTCGACTATTGAAAAAGAAGGCGTAAATATCTCAGATGCGGCTATAGATGAGAGAAAAGCAGCAATCAAACAATCAGATTTGGTGACTATCATTTATACCTCAGGTACTACTGGCAATCCAAAAGGAGTAATGCTAAGTCACGGCAATCTACTTTCAAATGCAGAAACGTGTGAAGGTCCCATACCAGCGGACAACAATTCTAGGACTCTTTCTTTCTTACCTGTGTGTCACGTTTACGAGCGCATGCTCCATTACTTATATATTAAATTGGGTTGCTCAATTCACTTTGCTGAATCAATGGAGACTATTGGTGATAACATTAGAGAAGTGAAACCACATGTTTTCTCAGCTGTCCCAAGATTAATCGAAAAAGTATTCGATAAAATAATGGCTAAAGGCGAGGAACTTACAGGAATAAAAAGAAAATTGTTTTTCTGGGCAGCTGGATTGGCTGAAGAGTTTGAACAAACCGGAAAGAGTCCTATTTACAAAATCAAACTAGCCATTGCGCGAAAACTAATCTTCTCTAAATGGCAAGAAGCTTTGGGTGGAAATGTTAAAGCTATAGCTTCAGGAAGCGCCGCTTTGCAGCCAAGATTAGCAAGAATTTTCATGGCAGCCCAAATTCCAATTTTAGAAGGATACGGTTTGACCGAAACATCCCCTGTTATTTCTGTCAACTGCTTTAAAAAGGGAATTCGATTTGGCACCGTTGGAGCACTTATTGATGATGTGGAGGTTATTATAGCCGAAGACGGTGAAATATTAACAAAAGGTCCGAATTTAATGATGGGTTATTACAACTTACCCGAGGTCACAGCCGAAGCGATTGATGAAGATGGTTGGTTTCATACGGGAGATATCGGAGAGTTCATTGAAGGTAGATTTTTAAAAATTACAGACCGCAAAAAAGAAATTTTCAAAACATCTGGTGGTAAGTACATCATTCCACAAGCGATGGAAAATAAATTCAAAGAATCGCGTTTCATTGAGCAAATATATGTTATGGGGGATGGTCAAAAATATCCTTCTGCTTTACTAATTCCCAATTTTGATTTTGTCAGAGAATGGGCAAAGCGAAAAGAAATAAAAGAAGATATTTCTTCTAATGCAGCCATAATATTGAATGAGAGTGTTATTAAACGAATTCAAAAAGAGGTCGATATTTTCAATGAAGGTTTTGGACAATGGGAAAAGATTAAACAATTCCGTTTATTACCGAATGAATTTAGCATCGACGGAGGTGAATTAACGCCAACTTTGAAGTTTAAACGTAAAATTATCATGGAAAAATACAAAGCCGAATTTGAATCAATTTACTCGGACAAATAAAACAGCTCAAATTTGCTTTAAAAAAGAACTTGGATTAAACTTCAAGTTCCTTTTTTTGCGCTTTCTTATTTAATAATTTCTATTGGTAAGCTGGGCAGTTATTTCTTTTCTTGCGGTAAGATCGCTGCTTAGCGATCTCTGACTTGTTCTGATTTTTCGCTCTGGTTCTGCATTGAGGATTATAGAAAATAGGGATTTTTAAAGCAGCATAAATATCCGAACCATATAAGCTAGTTGTGCCGAACAAACTCAAAAGTTTATCCGTTCCTATTGTCAAACAGTAAATCCTGAATTCAAAGCCAAGTTGCGGCATGTGGTATTCGTACAAACTAAATGGAATTGAAACATCAAAAATTCTTGATTCGTAGCGAAAACCAACCATTAAAGAATTTGGTCTACGCGAGCCAAATTTCTGATTACTAATTGGAAATCCTTGCATAAGGCTCGCGTTAAAATATACTTTGGATTTCCATAAATTATAATCAAATTGAAAAGATAAAGCCGTTGGTAAATGAATTTTATTGGAATTTTTTATTTCCTCATCATTTAAAACAGTATCTAAACTACTTACGACTTGAAAGATACTGTCTTCGTTAATATTCGAAAAATTACTGTAATACGAAGTATCATAGTTTATTCTTAATCCTCTGGATTGAATAACATTCGCATCAAATTTAACGGAGCCAATGTCTAATATTGAAGCACCTACTTTATATTTGTAGGCCACTGTTTTACAACTATTTCGCCGGCTATTTGGATAATAGCTTTGGCAATAATTCAACATTTTTTGATACGTAAAACCAATATCAAAACCCATTCCTCCCCTAAAGTTCGGTGCTATACGGTTTGTGTACATAGCATCCATATTAGCATACAAATAAACTAAAGATGAATCTGAATTTTGATTAAATCGAACATCATAGACACTTGCCGCAGCGCCAAGCATAGGAACAAATTTTTTCAGTGAAATTCCGGCCATGAGCATATCCTGCTTTTCTTTAAAGAATGTATAAGCGTAACTTACTTGAACTTCACCAAATGTTATCGATGACATATTTAAATCTCGAAAGGAATAGTCTTTGTTTTGCTCAAACTTATCTCCTGCTATGGCTCCATCTATAGCATCTATTGTTTCATTAGGAATTCCCCGCACGGTTGTAAAGGAACGCATATTAAAAAACAATCCGGCCGCATGATTTCCTTGCGACCAAACTGCAGAAAGTGCATTTACAAAAGTTCTATTGTAAACGGAATTCACTCTTCTATTGCGCTTATACCGAAGTTTATTGGCAAGATAATTTGTATCATTTACATTATTTAAAATACTAAAAACGCTGCTGTTTTTCAGATAAGCCATATTATTCATAGCAAAAGCGCCAGCCCCAACAATATGTATATCTAACCATGTTTTTGAATCTAGTATACTGGACGGATTCATGAAAACAGATTGAGTCGGGGTATAATTGGAAAAAGACGAACCGAATTGCTCCTGGGCTATAAAAGCACTTGAAAAGCTGAGGAAATAGATGAATAAAAGATTGCTTTTCATTATAAAAAAGGTTTGATAATTTCAATCGAACGTATGTAAATCTAACGATTTCGAGAAAAATAAGTTGCTTTTACGCAATTTTGCCCCAATCGGGACGCGATCGCAAAATTTTGTATAGCTTACTTTTTAAATTCAGATTTTCTGGTTTTATCAATTCCAAATCTTCGCTTAAAACGCTGCGAGCAACATCTCGCGCAATCGAAACTAAAGAGCCATCCTTGGCCAAATCGGCAATTTTTAAATTTAAATCACCACTTTGCTGGGTTCCCATGATATCACCTGGTCCGCGAATTTCTAAATCTACCTCAGCTATTTCAAAACCATCTTGCGTCCGAACCATTGTTTCAATTCGCTTTTTCGCTTCTTTTGATAATTTATGGGACGACATTAAAATACAATACGATTTGTCTGCCCCACGCCCTACTCTTCCGCGAAGTTGATGCAACTGAGACAAACCAAATCGCTCCGAATTTTCTATAATCATTACACTTGCGTTGGGTACATTCACGCCAACTTCTATTACGGTTGTCGCAACCATAATCTGTGTTTCACCTCTCACAAAACGTTGCATTTCAAAGTCTTTATCCTTGGGTTTCATTTTTCCATGAACGATACTTATTTTGTAATCAGGTAGCGGAAAAGAGCGAGAAACTGCTTCAAATCCATCCATCAAATTGTTCAAATCTAGTGTCTCGGACTCTTGAATTAATGGATAAACGATATAAATCTGTCGACCCAACATGATTTCTTCCTTCATGAAGCCAAAAACCCTTGCACGATTCGATTCATTTCTATGACTTGTCGTAATTGGTTTTCTTCCCGGTGGTAATTCATCAATTACAGACACATCCAAATCGCCATAAAAAGTCATAGCTAAAGTTCTTGGAATGGGCGTTGCTGTCATAATTAGAACGTGCGGCGGCACACTGTTTTTTGCCCACATTTTTGCTCTTTGCGCGACGCCAAATCGGTGTTGTTCATCTATAACTACAAAACCAAGATCATGAAATTGAACAACATTTTCGAATAAAGCATGAGTTCCAATCAGAAGGTTCATTTCTCCGGAACGAAGCTGTTCGTGTAAAATATCGCGTGCTTTTTTTCTTGTCGACCCAGTCAATAAGGCAACTTTTATATTTAAACCATCTAATAATTCACTAATTCCCTCAAAATGTTGGTTGGCCAAAATCTCCGTTGGAGCTATAATCGCCGCTTGATAACCATTGTTTATTGCCATAAGCATTGAAATCAAAGCTACTAAAGTTTTTCCGGATCCCACGTCTCCTTGTAATAAGCGATTCATATGCCTACCCGAAACGACATCCTTTCTAATTTCTTTCAGCACTCGTTTTTGGGCATCTGTTAACTCAAAAGGTAATTTTTGATCATAAAATTTTGTGAAAACATCATCCAATTTTGGAAATTGAAATCCTTTTTCTTTTTCGAAACTGATTTGTTTTCGCTGCAATAATTCTAGCTGAAGAAAGAACAGCTCTTCGAATTTCAATCGCAAAATTGCCCGGCGAGCTTCTTCCTCAGAATCAGGTCTGTGAATCTGGATGAGCGCTTCCTCCAAATCGATTAGTTTGTATTGACTTCGGATTGTTTCTGGTAAAGTTTCTGAAACAACGCTGCGAAGGTTTTCGACTAAAGTAAGTGCTAATTTGTATATACCTTTGGTATGCAAACCAATATCGTTCAACTTTTCAGTACTCGAATAAATACCTTGCATACCTTTAGAATGGTCGACTTTTTCCCAACCAACAACTTCTGGATGTGCTATGTTATAGCTCGTTCCGAATTTTTTCGCTTTCCCGTAAACTTGGTAAATACGTCCAGCAGAAATATTTTTAGTTACCCAATCAACACCTTGAAACCAAACCAGTTCAATTTTTCCAGATTCATCTTCAAAAATTCCTGAAAGTCTTTTTCCTCGGCCAACACCAGTCGATTTCAGAGAAACTATTTTCCCTTTTAACTGAAGTGCAGAATCGGAATAAGCAGCATCTGCTACTTTTTGATAAGCAGATCGATCGACATATCTAAAAGGAAAATGAAAGAGCAAATCCTCGTAGGTCCGAATACCTAATTCCTTCTTCAAAAGTTCGGCCCGTTTTGGACCAACACCTTTTAAATATTCTATGGGCGTTTCGAGAAAGTTATTCATGAATCAAAAATAGTAGGAAGTTTTGATACCTCCTTACTATAAATTTGGAATTGAGGATTTATTCTGCTTTATCGTATAATTTCATACCTTTCATCAACCATTTTTTAAAATTCTTTGGGTTGCCGTGGTGTTCGTAATCTGCGGAACCATTGGTGAGATCCTCTCCGTTTGAACCTTGCATGATATAATAAGGTTGAGCGGTAACTTTGTACTCTTTGATCTGCTTGTACATCCATTTATCACCTGTTGTTTTCAAAGTTTTCATTCTTCCTGGTGCAATTTCAACCGTTTTAATTTGGTCAGAAGGCAAATCAATTCGCTCGTCAACATGTAAAGAAACAATTACAACATCATTTCGAAGTATGTCAATTATTCCTGGCTCTCCCCAAACGCTTTGCTCCATTCTTCTGCAATTCACGCAATTGTGTCCTGTAAAGTCGACAAACAAAGGTTTACCAACTTTAAACGCATAAGCTTGGGCTAAGTCAAAATCATGGAAAACTTGAATTCCCTGGGGCCCAAGGTGCATACCTTCAATATGTTCAGTAGTAGGAACTGCACTTGTTGATCCTCCAAAACCAGTTGGGGATTCACTATAACTCATAGGTGGCGGGAAAGCGCTTATTATTTTCAAAGGGGCACCAAACATACCTGGAATCATGTAGATCACAAAAATCAAAACTAAAGTTCCGAACAAAGTCCGCCCTACCGATAGATTTTCCATTGCTGAATCATGAGGTAGTCGAATCCAACCGAAAAGATAAATAGCTAAGACTGCAAAAATCGCGATCCAAATCGCAAGGAATATTTCTCTTTCCAAGAAATGTGTTTGTAATGACAAATCAGCATTGGAAAGAAATTTAAATGCCAAAGCCAATTCCAAAAATCCTAAAACAACTTTCACTGTATTTAACCAGCCACCCGATTTAGGTAATGTATTCAACCAACCTGGGAAAGCCGCGAACAATCCAAATGGTAATGCTAAAGCAAAAGAGAATCCAAACATTCCTACAAATGGAGCTATTCCTCCTTCGCTTGCCGCTTGCACCAATAGTGTTCCTACAATTGGACCAGTGCAAGAGAATGAAACCAAGGCAAGTGCCAAAGCCATGAAGAAAATTCCAACTAGTCCTCCTTTGTCTGCGCGACTATCGGCTTTGTTTACCCATTTGCTTGGCATTCTAATTTCAAAAGCGCCCAAAAATGAGACAGCAAAAATCACAAGGATCAAGAAGAATACAATGTTAAACGTTGGATTTGTAGACATTTCGTTCAATACTTCGGAACCGAAGACAGCCGTAACAACTGTCCCTAATAAAATGTAAATCGCTATTATTGATATTCCATAAATAACTGCATTTTTTATTCCCGCAGCCTTTGTCTTACTTTGCTTCGTAAAGAAACTAACCGTCATCGGTATCATTGGGAATACGCAAGGAGTTAACAAAGCAGCTAAACCACTAAGAAACGAGAGAATAAATATTCTTAATAAAGATGCATTTTTATCCTCTTCACTTTTTTCCGTCGCAACGTTCGATGAAGAATCATCTGTTTTAATATTGGTTTCTTCTGTATTTACAGAAAGAGAATTATCAGATTCAACATCTGTTTCAACTATATTCTCATCAGGTATGGTTTCAATTCGCTCTTCAATTGTAGCTTCTTCTTTCGGACAAGCTTTAATATTTAAATTTATTGGGTATGTGAAATCAGGTAAGCACTTTACATCATTACACGTTTGAAAAGTAAATCCACCCTCTAAAACAAAATCGTTTTCACTAGTAATTTTTATTTTTTGTTTAATCGTAAATGTTCCTTCGTGGTAAAATAAATCCTCGTCCGCCATTTCATCGCGCATGTAATGAGGCTTTGGCTCTATGTTTACTCCAACCAAACTAAAACCGGCGCCTTTTTCAATTGTCAAACTGGTTGGAAATAAAAAACTTCCCTTTGGTAATTTGACAGCATTTATATGCCATTTCGGAATGGTTGTCACTTTCACAATGATCGTTGCTTCACATCCGTTTTGTTCAACTGAAAACTTTGCTTTCACTACATCATCCGGAAATTCCAATTGAGAAAACGAAAAGTTTCCTACAAAAAGAGATAAAAGTAATAGTAAAGAAGGTATTGAAAAGAATTTTTTCGTCATGTTCTTTTATTTAGTAATGGTCAAGTTAATAATTTCATCTACAGGAGGCAAACACATTTCTTCATTGCAAATCATGTAGGTAATAGTATACTTTGCTTCAGTAGTCTCTCTAGCAGAAATCTTCTGTTCAAAAATTACCTGTTTTTCAAAATATTTAACATTACCTTCGAAAATAGGATCGTAAGCATTTATTGGTGTGGGCTCAAGCATTGGACTTTTAACAATAAGAAGCTCGTTTTTTTCCAATTCAAATTGAGTAGAAATGGGGCCAACAGCTTCATCTGTTGATTGACTATAAATGTGCCATCCGTTTGCCAAATTTGCTGTTAATATTGCTTTTTGGATTGACTTATCATATTTAGAAGACCATGAAATACGTTCTTGAGCGAAAACCGAAGCAGACAAGCACGTTATTAAAATAAGACTGAAAAATAATTTCATAAATACAAAAATAGCAATTGAAGGGGGATAGCCGGTTTCATTCTCATTTTCAACTTGGATTCCTACAATAAAAAGAAAACCGCCTATTTAATCTTTATTGTGAATTAAATTTTCCAACGCGGCTGAGCACTTATTTCTTGTCCTGCAATTAATCCTTTTTCCAACATGAATTTACCAGTGATAGCAATCATGGCAGCATTATCGGTACAATATTCAAATTTAGGAATGTACACATTCCATTTTTTCCTTTCGCCTAATTCATTTATTCCATTTCTCAGACCCGAATTTGCAGAGACGCCGCCCGCAATTGCAATTTCAGATATACCTAAGTCATCTGCTGCTTTCTCAATTTTTTTCAATAAAATATCGACTATTGTTCGCTGAATAGAAGCACATAAGTCCATTTTATTCTCCTCAATAAAATTTGAATTTAACTTGGTCTGCTTCTGTAAGAAATACAAAATGGAAGTTTTCACCCCACTAAAACTAAAATCATATCCTTCAATTCGCGGCTCTGCAAATGAAAAAGCACTTGGATTCCCTTCTTTGGAAAACTTATCAATTAACGGACCACCTGGATATGGAAATCCAAGCAACTTTGCAGATTTATCGAAAGCCTCACCCGCCGCATCATCGATTGTTTGGCCGATAACTTCCATTTCCAAATAATCTTTAACCAATACAATTTGCGTATGTCCGCCTGAAACAGTGAGACACAAAAATGGAAAAGTTGGTTTTGGTTTACCTTCATCGTCAATGAAATGTGCCAGAATATGGCCGTGCATGTGATTTACATCCAACAGGGGAATATTTTTAGCTAGAGAAAGGGCTTTGGCAAAAGAAGTTCCAACAACAAGTGAGCCCATCAGTCCTGGTCCACGTGTAAATGCGATTCCGTCCAAATCAGCTAAAGTAATGCCTGCTTTTTTAAATGCCGAATCTACAACGGGAATCAAGTTTTTTTGATGGGCACGGCTCGCTAATTCAGGAACAACTCCGCCATATTCCTCGTGTATCTTTTGACTAGCTATTACATTCGATAAAATGGTGCTATTTTTGAGTATAGAAGCAGACGTATCGTCGCAAGAAGATTCTATTCCTAATATATAGATGTCGTTATGCGTCAAGATTGATTAAATTTGTTTTCGAATGTCAAAATTAATGAAATTTATAGGAAGATTCGCATCCATATTTGTGGACGTATTGCTTATTTTGCTCATTGTTTTTTCATTTGCGGTTCGAACCACTCCATTTCAAACTTTTTTAGCGCAACAAGCTACCGCTTTTTTAAGCAAAGAACTTGGAACCAAATTACACATAGAAGAAGTAGCCATTGTCTTTTTTGACCGTATCGCTCTGAAAGGAGTTTACGTTGAAGATTTATTTGGTGATACTTTGGCCGACATTAATACGCTTCACGTCCGGTTAAAAGCCTTGGATCTTGTTAAAAACAAAATTACTTTAGCTAGCATTGAACTGGACAGAGGAAATGTTCATTTAATACGCGATTCAGTAAGCAAAGAATTCAACTATTGGTTTTTAACGGACTATTTTTCTTCTGGCTCCGCTCCTTCTTCTGGCAAACCTATGGATTTAGATTTGCAGCGCGTCCAACTTACAGATATTCATTTTAGGTACGACGATATGCGAAAAACCTATTCCGATTTCGGAATGGATTGGGATCATTTGGATTTTAAAAATGTCAATCTCGTAGCTAAAAGCATTCAAATACGTGGAAACGATATAGGCTGTGTTATCTCCGAACTTTGTACTACCGAAAAAAGTGGTTTTATTTTGGATCAATTATCCACGAAGGCTAGGTTAATTAAAAAAGGTCTTTATCTTGACAAGTTATCAATTCAAACACCAAATTCAGAGGTTTACTTTTCAAAAATGTACCTGAAAATGAATCAACTAGAAGATTTTTACACTTTTGAAGATAGTGTAAATTTTGAGTGTTCAATTCAACCTTCGCACGTTTCTATGAAAGATGTTTCATATTTCGCAAGTGTCCTAGAAGGAATGGAACAAATGGTTTATTTAAGTGGAAAAGTATCCCGTAAAGTAAATAATTTAAGAATTTCCGATCTCGATCTGCAAACAGGTAAAAAAACTAAGTTAAGGGGGACTTTTAACCTTGTAAACTTTTATAAAATTGAATCTGCATTTTTTCAAGAAAGAATAGATTATGCCTATATAGATTTAGAAGATCTAAAGAATATTAAACTTCCAAAGGATAGCGGCGGCAGTTATCTGAGTTTTGACAAATACTTAGACCGACTGGGTTATTTTGAAGGAACTAAAGTAAGATTAGATGGATTCTACAGCCAATTTGTCCTTGCTGCAGAAAATGTAACTACAGCTATTGGCTCGGTTCGAATGGACAATGGGATTCTCTTCACCGAAAACAGGGCTACAAATTCCTTCTTATTTGAGAAATCACAAGCTGGCGCTTATGATGTAATGGTAACTGAATTTGATTTGGGAGTTTTCTTGGATGATGAAAGTTTTGGAAAAGTCGACGGCACCTTCTTTTTTGGTGGAGAAGCATTTTCTACAGACAACATACGATTTGATCTTATAGCTGGAAATGTAAATCGATTTGATTTCATGGATTATTCGTACGAAAATATAACTATCGAGGAAGGTAAAATCGATGATAATAAACTAACCGCTAAAATTGATATTAAAGACGATAATCTTAATTTAATTTATAATGGATCAATAGATTTTAAAAATCAACAGCACATGCAGTTTTCTGTAGATTTGACCAAGGCTGTATTGGATAATTTAGGTTTCACCGATGTTAAAAACACCTTCCTTGCCTCCAAATTTTCAGTTGATTTGATAGGCGTAAATGAAGACAACGTGAAAGGGGAAATCACACTCAATGGTCTTGTTTACAAAGAAGGAGACAAGCAGTTTGATATCCCAGCATTGAAGGTTTCTGTGGAGAGGGGTAAACTTATTGACATATTAAATATTGAAAGTAAACTCGCAGATATCAATATTTTAGGAAAAGTCAATTTTGCTCAAATTGGAAAATCCTTCCAAGATCAATTAAGTCAAATTTTACCCGCACTTATAAAGCCTGTTGAAAAAAGAAAGAATACACTAACCAATAACAACTACTTCACGTATGATGTGCAAGTCAAAGAAATGGGAGATTTTCTAGATATTTTTGTCCCTGGACTCACCATAACTAGAGGAACACGTATTCGTGGAAAATACGAAGAACAGACAAGCGATTTTAATTTAAATATTCAAAGTCCATTTATCGCCTACCGAAACTACGTAATTCGCGAATTAAATGTCAAATCATCAGCAATTCGAGATAGTTTGAAATTAAAATGTGGTATTGCTAAATTTGAATTGAACGATTCAGTTTCCGTGAATAATTTAATGCTGACTTCACTTGGTTCAAAGGATTTATTTCAATCTGAAGTATTTTGGAATCCGAATACAACTAATTATTCTAAAGTAAATTGGGATACCAAAATTATTGATGAAAATTCATTAGATTTTTTAATAAAACCCTCTTTGATTACCATTCAAGAAAAGCAATGGGACATAAGGAATTCTTCAGCCATAGCGTATAGAAAAGATTACATTTCCATCACCGATTTCTTATTCGAAAGACAAAATCAATTTATCGCGTTAAATGGAAAAGTTTCTGAAAATAATTCCGACAAGTTAAGGTTAAAAGTAAGCCATTTACAACTTGACGATTTCGGCACTTTACTTCAAACCCCTATGAATCTGAGAGGAGAAGTGAATGGTTTTGGCGAAGTATCTACGCCATTCACGAATATTGGATTTACGGGTGACGCGAGCATTAAAGAACTTTTTATTAACAACGAAGAAGTAGGTGATGTTTTTGTTCAATCCGAGTGGTCCAAAGGAGAAGAAAGTATTAAATTACTCGGTGATTTAATTTATCGAAATACCCAAACATTTTCTTTCGATGGCAAATATCACGTCAATCGCACCAAGGATAATTTAGAGTTTAACTTATTATTCGATAAAACAGATATTCAATTTGCCAATGCTTTCATGGATCCACAAGTCGTTTCTGACATTACGGGAACTTTAGATGGGTCACTAGCCGTTCGTGGGACTCCTGACTCTCCAAAACTTAATGGAAACATAATTTTGGCTAACGGTGGTGCTAAGATTGGTATTCTTGGCGTGAGATTTAAAACCGATGGAACGATAAATGTCGACGAATCTGGTTTTTATATGAACAACATACCGGTAATTGACGAAGAAGGAAATGCAGGCTCTCTTGTCGGATCAATTTATCATAACAATTTTTTAGATTGGAACTTTGATTTAGCATTCAACTTAGAAGACGATGCGCTTAACCACGATCCAATTTCAAAATGGAAAGTTCTTCCACTGAAAAAGTTCCTTCTCATGAATACAGATTATAAAGAAGGTGATTACTATTTCGGAAAAGCTTATGTCACAGGATACGCGAACATATATGGTTATGCCGATAATTTAGACATTACGGTGGATGTGAAGACTCAAAAAGGCACGAACATAAACTTTCCAATGTATGGAGCATCAGATATTTCAGATGAAGAAAGTTTCATGACTTTCTTAAACAAGGACACTACTATACATATATCTGAACCAAAAATAGATTTTACAGGAGTGGACTTAAATTTAAATTTCGATGTAACATCTGACGCCAAACTTAAAATTATTTTTGACGAAAATTTAGGTGATGAAATTTCTGCCGATGGTGCTGGAAAGATTCGAATGCGCTTGGATAATCTGGGCGATATTGAATTGGATGGAACTTATGAAATAAATACTGGAGTATATAATTTTGCAATAGGCCCTATTAAACAAAATTTTTATATCAAAGAAGGCGGAAACATCACATGGACAGGTGATCCTTATAACGCAAATTTAAATCTTCGGTCGTTTTATAAAGTCAATGCAAATCTGAGTGAAATATCTGTTGATCAACTCAGTAATTCGGGAAATGCAAAACAAGAAATTTATTGTTATCTCGATATTACTGAAACTTTATTTGCTCCTGCAATAGCATTTAATATTGAAGCCCCAAAAGCAACCGAATCTGGAAAAGCACTTATTAACAGAATAACCAGTGATCCGGAAGAATTAAACCGCCAATTTTTCTCCCTTTTATTGTTCAAGTCTTTTCAACCATTAAAAGGTACAACAACCTCGAACAGCGGAGCCGCACTGGATTTGGCAGCAAATCAAATTAATTCTATGCTTTCTCAATTGACACAGAGTTATAAAATGGCTGTCAATCTGGATGCCAACTCCTCTACTGGCGATAAAACTTTTGAATTTGGTGTGTCTAAAGAATTTTTAGACAATCGATTAATTTTGACAGGAAGTTTTGGGGTTGAAAATTCAACTTCTGGGAGCACCGATAATCAAACACAAAGTTTCTTAATCGGAGATGTCAATTTAGAGTATTTACTCAACGAAACTGGAACATTTAGAGTGAATATTTTCAATGAGTCAAATCAGAATCGGGTAATTCAAGATAATAACCAGGGTTTATTTAAGCAAGGCATTGGCTTGAATTATCAAGAAGACTTTAATTCTTTGCAAGATTTTAAATTGATTCAATATTTTCTAGATATTTTTAGAAAAAAAGGAAATAAAAAGTACCCAATTAAGAAAAAACGCAGTCAAACGCCAGTTCCAAAAGAAAATGGTTCAGGAAAAAAAGACTTAGTAAAACCTGAGGAAAACCATTAGATTTGTCTCACCCCACAGAATTTGTAATAGTATGAAAAAAGTACTTGTAGCCAACAGAGGCGAAATCGCCAGAAGAGTTATTCGCACCTTAAAAAAAATGAATATTGCATCTGTTGCAATATATAGTGACGCTGATAAAGATGCTCCGCACGTATTAGAAGCGGATGAAGCTGTTTACGTTGGCGCTAGTCCTTCTTCAGAAAGTTATTTGAAACAAGACCTCATCCTTCAAATATGCAAAGACTTAGGTGTTGAAGGAATTCATCCAGGATATGGCTTTCTTTCTGAAAATTCAGGTTTTGCAAGAAAGGTCAAGGCTGCAGGAATGACGCTCATAGGTCCTTCTCCGGAATCTATGGAAGTGATGGGAGATAAATTAAGAGCGAAACAAGCCGTAAAAGAATTTAATGTTCCTTTGGTTCCAGGTGTCGACGAAGCAATCACCGATCCTATTGCCGCTATAAAAGTGGCTGAAGCCGTTGGTTACCCAATTTTGATTAAAGCTTCGGCCGGAGGTGGTGGAAAAGGAATGCGATTGGTGGAAAATTCTGGTGAATTCATTGAACAAATGAATTTAGCGCAAAGTGAAGCCAGATCCAGTTTTGGTGATGATGCGGTCTTTATTGAAAAATTCGTTGTAGAACCTAGACATATAGAAATTCAAGTTTTCGCTGACAAGTTTGGAAACACCGTTTACTTATTTGAAAGAGAATGCTCCATCCAACGTCGACACCAAAAAGTAATTGAGGAAGCTCCGAGTGCAATCTTAACTCCAGAATTAAGAGCTAAAATGGGAGAAGCTGCCGTTGCGGTATGTAAGTCTTGTAACTATGAAGGAGCTGGAACGGTAGAATTCCTGTTGGATGCAAACATGGATTTTTTCTTCTTAGAAATGAATACACGTTTACAAGTTGAACACCCTGTTACGGAAGAAATTACTGGGTTAGATTTAGTAGAATGGCAAATTAGAGTTGCTCGAGGTGAAAAATTACCCAAAATGCAAGATGAACTTTCAATAAATGGTCACGCCATTGAAGTGAGAGTCTATGCGGAAGATACGCTGAATAATTTCACACCAGATATCGGTACTTTGAGAAGATATAGAATTCCTGCTGGAAAAAATACACGTGTTGACGATGCTTTTGTTGAAGGAATGCCCATTCCTATCTATTATGATCCGATGATTGCAAAGTTAGTTGTTTGGGGGAAAACCAGAGAGGAAGCAATAGAACGCACGATTACTGCAATCGACCATTATCAAATTTCAGGACTAAAGACTACATTGGATTTTGGTAAATATGTCTTAAAACATCCAGCTTTCCGTTCCGGTAAGTTCGATACAAATTTTATAAAAGAATATTTTTCTGATCCTTCGGTGATGCATACTGCAATGAAAGAAGAAGAAGACGCTTTAGTACATGGAATTAACGATATCTGGAATGCAATTAAAGAGCGCCAAGTTAAGGAATTCGCATCTAGAGATATTTCTAATTCATGGAGAAATCACTAATTTAATTCTGCGTAAGATCTAAAATTATAGCGACATATAAAAAATAAAAAAGGCTATCTCTTTGGAGATAGCCTTTTTTATACCTTATATATTTGTATTATAGCTTAAATGAAAGACCTGCATTAAGTATCCCTCCTTGACCAAATCCAGCGGCAAGGTTTACACCTAAGTTGTCAGTTATGAAGTAACGAACTCCTATTCCGATTCTGGCAGCAACAGGAATTAGGCCTGAAACGCTTTGCTTTAAATAATCTGGATCAGTGCTTGAAAATGTGTAGCTTCTATTTCCATAACCCACTCCGAAAACACCGTAAAAATCAACAACATCATTATCAATGAAATGATAGTTAAAAGTAGCCATTACGCCAATTTTCTTTGTGGAGAAGTCGTATTGGTATTTTCTAGTATCATAGTTACCTGTATTGGAGTTGTAAACTAAAGAATTTTCTGAGTACGACAATTTGGTATTATTAAAACCAATGTCTATACCCAAGCCTACTTTATCAGCTAGCATATATTCACCTCTTATCCCGACTGGTCCTATACCTGAAATTGTTAAATCTTGTTCTTGACCTGAATTTGCATATCCTGCTTTAAATACTGCTTTATACAAATTTGGAAAACCATAATAGACATCGAATACGACGTTTCCTGGCTCGAGAGCTTGAGCAGAAGCTCCGTTGCTAAACATCAGCACAAATGCTGTTAGAGCACATACAACCTTTTTTTTCATATAAATAATTTAAATTTGAAGTCTAAAATTACTTGAAATTATGAATAATTAACGTAAATAAAAAAATATTTTCTTTTTTATTGAATAAGGAACTTCCTGATTTGTAAAAAACTTTTTGTGGAAAAACTAGGTTTGGCATCAACTTGACTAGCGTTAAAAAAAGGCTACCTTTGCAAGTTTAAAAAAAAGAACTGGGAATGACGAAATTGTTCAACTTATTTGACTTCAAACAAAAAGTAAATTACAAAACTGAGATTTTATCTGGATTAACTGTCGCTTTAGCATTAGTTCCAGAGGCGATTGCCTTTGCTATGATTCCTGGTTTTTCCCCATTAACAGGACTCTACGCAGCTTTTGTTTTAGCCTTAGTGACGGCAATAATAGGTGGGCGACCAGGAATGATATCAGGAGCAACCGGCGCCGTTGCCGTAATTTTCGTAGGATTAATCTTAGAGTTAAAACGATATTTCCCAGGAATTGAACCGGAAACAATTTTAAACTATGTGTTTATCACCGTAATTTTCGCGGGCGTCATTCAAATTCTTACTGGCGTTCTAAGATTAGGAAAATTCATCCGACTTGTTCCTCACCCCGTTATGTTTGGATTCGTAAATGGTTTAGCAATAATCATATTTATGGCTCAATTCCCTAATTTCTATCAGAAGGGAAGCGATGAGTTATTAGCACAAACTCCTTTGTTTATAATGCTAGGGTTAACAATTTTAACCATGCTAATTATATGGGGTTTGCCCAAAATCACCAAAGTCATTCCTTCTGCACTTGTGGCAATTGTTACCGTTTCTGCTCTTGTAATTGGTTTTAATATTGACACTATGACAGTGGCCGACACAATGAATGCTGGAGAAAGTATCAAAGGTGGTTTCCCTCCCTTTTCCATTCCTTCCATTCCTTTAACTTGGGAGACTCTAAGTATAATTTTCCCTTACGCAGCAATTGTTGCGGGAGTCGGTTTAATAGAAAGTCTTTTGACGTTAAATATTATTGACGAAATAACGGAAACGAGAGGAAATGGGAACCGAGAGTGCATTGCGCAAGGCACGGCAAATATATTTTCTGGTTTCTTATCTGGCATGGGAGGATGTGCTATGATCGGTCAAAGTTTAATAAATACTTCAGCTGGAGCGCGGGCACGCTTGTCTGGAATCACAGCTGCTCTTATGCTATTGGTTTTCATCATGTTCGGCTCTAGTGTAATAGAAAAACTACCTATGGCGTCCTTGGTCGGATTAATGTTCATGGTCGCAATAGGAACTTTTGAATGGGCAAGTTTCAAAGTATTCAAGAAAATGCCAACATCTGATGTTATCGTTATGATTCTGGTTACGCTAATTACAGCTGTGTCCCATAATTTGGCTATTGCTGTATTATCTGGAGTTATTTTGTCGGCATTATCTTACTCTTGGGAAAATGCGAAACGAATTAGAGCTAGAAAGTATATAGATGAAAAAGGTGTTAAACATTACGAAATATACGGACCCTTGTTCTTTGGCTCGACAACTGCGTTTACGGAAAAGTTTGACCTTTTAAACGATCCGAAAGAGGTAATAATTGATTTTGCAGAAAGTCGTGTAGCTGATATGTCGGCAATCGAAGCTTTAAATAAATTGACTGAACGCTATATGAAAGCGGGAAAAACGATTCATTTGAAACACTTGAGTCCAGATTGCCAAACTTTGCTGAAAAATGCGGAGAAAGTAATTGATGTAAATGTTTTGGAAGATCCAACTTACAAATTAGCGGTCGACAGAATATAGCTAATTTATTCCTATTCCAAGGATAGTTATGTCGTCTACTTGTTCTTGTTTCTGGTCAAAAGAAAGCATCCAATTGTCTAACTCCTCACCAAGAATCAGTTCTTGTTTTGACATTTTTTCTGCCGCGTTTTCAGCTAATAATGTTCGCAAACGTTTCTTCATGAATTTTTTACCGTTTGAACCTCCAAATTGGTCTGCAAAACCATCTGTAATTAAATAGAGTACATCTCCAGAAGTTAAGTCTATTTTGTGGTTCGTAAAATCACTCATTTTTGGATGGATGCCTATTGGCTGTTTATCTGGTTTATATTCTAGTAGTATTCCTTCCTTTTTGGAATAACGAAATAAGGGATTATTAGCCCCAGCCCATTGAGCTTCCTTCTTGTTTTTATTAATGAGTACCAAAGAAATATCCATACCATCTCTAGGTTCGCCGAACTCATTTTTTTGGTTCAAAAGTGAAATTATCTGTTCACGCAAAATATGTAAAATTTCATTTGCCTTCAAATTTCCATTCGAATTGATTGTTTCGTTTAATAAACTAATGCACAGCAAACTAACGAAAGCACCCGGAACACCGTGTCCTGTGCAATCTGCAACGGCTGCCAGTATCCAATCACCTTGCTCATCTACGAAATAAAAGTCACCTGAAACAATATCCTTTGGTTTTGAAAAAATAAAATAATCACCCGGCAGTTTATCCATTAATTTCTGTTGAGAAGGCAGAACAGCATTTTGAATACGCAAACCATATTTTATACTGTCTCTCACTTCTTGAAGTATAACTTCAATGCGAGCTTTTTGTTTTTCTAAAATATTATTTTGCTGAGAAATTAACTTTTTCTGATATTGCTCTTGTTCTAAAAAAAGCTGTTTCTGCTGATAAGCTCTGTAAGCAAACCAACCAGCTCCACTTCCCATAAGCAAAACCAAACCCAATAGCAGTAAAACAGTTCTTTGCCATCCCATTTCTTGAAATAGGGTAGTCAGCTTTCTTTCTTGCTTGTCTATGTCGCCGGATTGGATGATTAAATAGTTTCTTTGTTTTCTCAATTTTGCTTCGAGTAAATCAAATTCGTCAAACTGATCCGTAATTAATTGATTTTGATCGTTTAATGTCTTTTGCTTTTCTTTAAGAGATAAAGAATTAAAATTATTGATTTTTACTTGTATATCACGTATTCTATTTTTTGTTTCATCCTCTTTTTCACTCGCGAAAACCGCATTGCTGGTAAGTGAAATAAGGATACAACTGAAGCACACAATTAAGTGATACAAAAAAAAATTTCTTCTTAGGATAACCATTTTCATCGTTTAATTTGAAGGGCGTTAACAAGGATAAGAAAGAATCGTTTAAGAAACAAATGCAAACATTATTAACAGTGAATAATTCTTTTTAAGACTTCCCTTTTCAGAAAATAAGCACTACTTTTGTGGCACAAAAAAATAAGACAATGAATTTACACGAATATCAAGGAAAATCTATTTTGAGTAAATACGGCGTTGCCATTCAGAGAGGTGTTGTCGTTGAAAAATTAGAAGATGCTGTTGCTTCTGCTAAAAAGTTAACCGAGGAAACTGGAACTAGTTGGTATGTAGTGAAAGCTCAAATTCATGCTGGTGGTCGTGGTAAAGGTGTTGTTGAAGAAACAGGGTCGCACGGTGTTGTACTAGCTAAAGGTATTGACAAGATTGAAGAAACTGTAAAAGGAATCCTTGGTGGTCATCTTGAAACAGCTCAGACAAACGGTGTTGGAAAAAAAGTAAACAAAGTTTTAATCGCAGAGGATGTTTATTACCCTGGTGAAACAGAAACTTCTGAATTTTATATGTCGGTACTATTGGATCGCGAAAAAGGAAGAAACGTAATCGTTTATTCTACTGAAGGTGGAATGGACATTGAGCACGTTGCTGAACATACTCCGCATCTCATTCACAAAGAAGTAATTGACCCACGTGTAGGTTTACAAGGTTTTCAAACAAGAAAAATTGCTTTTAACTTAGGTTTGAGTGGTGAGGCGTTCAAACAAATGACGAAATTCATTTCTGCTTTGTATTCTGCTTATGTGGGATGTGACGCTGCAATGTTCGAAATCAACCCTGTTTTGAAAACATCAGACAACAAAATCATAGCAGTTGATGCGAAAGTAACTTTAGACGGTAACGCTTTGTTCCGTCACCCAGATTATGCAGCAATGCGGGACACTTCTGAAGAAGATCCAACTGAAGTTGAGGCAGACGCAGCTGGATTGAACTTCGTAAAACTAGACGGAAACGTTGGTTGCATGGTTAACGGAGCTGGTTTGGCAATGGCAACTATGGACATCATAAAATTGTCTGGTGGCAGCCCTGCTAACTTCTTGGACGTAGGCGGCACTGCAAACGCAGAGCGTGTTGAAAAAGCATTCCATATTATCTTAAAAGATAAAAACGTGAAAGCAATCTTAATTAACATCTTTGGCGGAATCGTTCGTTGTGATCGTGTTGCCCAAGGTGTTGTAGATGCCTACAAGAACATGGGAAGTATTCCTGTGCCCTTAATCGTTCGTTTGCAAGGAACAAACGCTGTTGAAGCGAAAGAATTAATCGATAATTCAGGATTAAATGTGCACTCAGCAGTATTATTGCAGGAAGCAGCAGATTTAGTCGCTGAAGTATTGGCATAAAAATAGAAAGCACAAAAGACAGAAGCCTTCTTGATCAATCGAGAAGGCTTTTTTTTGTGTATCTAGAATCTAAATTGATTTTGTTAAATTTAATTCTATCTGAAACCGAAATTCGCACAACAATTATCGTTACGTGAATATTTGCAACCACGGTGCATACCAAAATCCATTGCGACAAGTGAAATAAAGAAAAAATGCAGAAAAAAATATATGCCATTACTGGAGTCACAGGGCTACTTGGGCGAAATGTGTTCTTCGAAATCATTAAAGATAATCTGAACAACTTAAACAATATTGAATTTGTTATTTTGGGCAGATCTTCCAAAAGTCAAAGTTTAAAAAACCGTATCGAGACGATATTTTTTAGTGAAGGAATTAATTATTTATCCGTTGACACTCAAAAACATCTCGAATTTGACTGGTTTTTTGAAACAAGTATAAGCTATATTGAGGTAAACTTGTCTTGCGAAAAAATTATTTCTGAAACAGAGCGTCAAAAACTTTTAGGGAGGTCAATCACGTATTTTCTTCATATTGCTGCAAGTACAAACTTTGGAAATGAGCCTAAAGTAATCGAAACTCTGAATCAACAAAATGTAGCAGGAACTGCTCAAATACTAGAACTCTGTAAATTTTTAACTATCGCAGAATTCTGTTACGTAAGTTCTGCTTACGCATGCGGAAAGACGTATGGTGATATTTTGCCAGATTACACAAACATAAATCAGTCGTTTCGAAATCATTACGAGAAGACAAAATTACAGGGAGAATTACTCGTAAAAGAATACCAAGAACTTACAGGTGTTCGATGTAGAATCTTTCGACCATCTATAATTGTAGGTAAACTAATTGAAAACAAAAAAGGAGAAATATGTAAGTTTGATACAATTTATGGTTGGGCATATTTTTTTCTTAAATGGAAAACTAAAGATGAAAGCGCCATTATTGATGCCGTCTATGACAAAAATGTTAATGTCAATTTGAGAATTGCACTTAATACTACTACAGGTTTAAATCTCGTTCCCGTTGATTTTGTCGCAAAAATGCTTTACCAAGTGTGTAAACAAAACCTCAAAGGAGATTATTTTCATCTGGTAAATAATCAGGAAACAAATAATGCCATGGCAATAAAAAAAATATTTGAACTTTTCAATATTACTGGATACGATTTAGTTGAAACTATTCCTGAAAATTTAAATTCTCTAGAAAGTTTTTATTACAAAACTATTGGCAATGTTTTTACTCCCTACATTACTCAGGGAAAAATGGATTTTAACACAGACAACTTAAAAGAAATTTCTGCTCAACAAAATTTGTATTGTCCTGAAGTAACTGGGAATAACCTTCAAATACTTCTAGATTATGCAAAATCAAAAAATTTCGGGTTAAACAACACAATGGCTGTCGACCGACTAGATAATGTCGCCAAATAAATTAATAGGGCGCTTTCGCGCTATATAGACCGAAGCTAATGGACTATATTTTTGTTCGCAGAAACTTTAGCCCTGTACGAATTTAGTACTCATCAGCTGAGACTTTTGCGTTCTCCCACTTTCAGCAGGAATATTTCACTGAATAGAATGTTGAGCTTGGGATATTACTAAACCTAAATCGACACACAAGATTATTCAAAATATAATTCAGGCAGCTATATTCACAGAAAATAAAGTCATTTTCCATTCCACAATTCCCAAGCCTTCAACGCTTGCTGCTCTAACATCGCTTTGCCATTGAGTATTGTCGCGCCATTTTCTTGCGCTTTCTGGAGGAAAACTGTTTTTTCGGGGTTATAAATTAAGTCAACAACTAAATGTTCTTCCGTAAGAAATTCAAATGGAAATTGAGGACATTCATTAACATTAGGAAAAGTTCCTACAGGCGTGCAATTCACAATTAATTTACAAGCCTTCACCATGTGAATATTGATCTCATCGTAGCGAAATTCATTATCACTCTTTGGGTTTCTGCTTGCGTATAAAACGTCTAACCCAATTTTTTTTAATACATACGCAATAGCTTTCGAAGCTCCACCTGTCCCCAGAATCAAAACTCGTTCGTGTTGCAAGGTCAAAAAAGGTTTTATGGATTGCTGAAAGCCAAAAGCGTCTGTATTGTGCCCAATTGTTTTATTATCTTGAATTACAATTGTATTAACAGCTCCAATAGCTTTAGCTTCGCGAGAAAGTTCATCTAAAAACGGAATCACTGCTACTTTATATGGAACGGTTACACTCAGTCCAGATAAATTCTTTTGCCCTGCAAATAGACCCTTGATCTCAGCAATATCTTCTAATTCAAAATTTCTGTATTCCGCGTCAATATTTTCTTTTTCGAAGAGTTTCGCGAAAAAACCTTTTGAAAAGGAATGCGTTAATGATTTGCCGATTAGTCCAAATATTCTCATGCGTATTTTTTACCAATTTTCTCAAGAACTAGCACTAGCGCCAAGCCAAAAACCATACAAAGAATTGCCACAAGAACTTGCGGGTTTCCCTCAAATCCGCTAGGCAGAACATTTCTCGTCATCCAATCTTCTTTTCCATTGGAGTGAATAACCAACGGAGCTGAACCAATATTAATTTTCCAGGGCCAAACTTTATATAAAGAGCCTAACATAAATCCGGTTAAAACAGCAATCGTCACTTCTTTAAATTTGGCAAAAAGATATTTTAAAAGTCGAGCAAAAGACAAAATTCCAACCAAACAACCCGCCATAAATACAGCAATTATTCCCAACTGGCGGCTTTCAAGAGCGCCAAGTATAACATGGTAACTTCCAAGTAAAACGAGAATAAATGAACCTGAAATTCCGGGTAAAATCATAGCGCAGATGGCAATACATCCACTCAGAAATATATACCATGTTGCGTCAACTGATGCAACCGTTTGAATTGACGAAATATATAATGCAAGGAGAGTACCAAGCGTAAAAAAGGTGATAATAGGGTTACTCCATTTAGAAATTGTCTTACCAACCAATATGGTACTTGCTATAATTAATCCAAAAAAGAAACTCCAAATTAACACCGGATGTGTTTCTAGTAAATAGAGAACAATTTTCGCCAAACTCAAAACACTAAAAGCTATTCCCGAGAATAGCAATATAAAGAATGTTCCATTAATGTGTTTCCAAAAAGATACAAAACCCTCTTTTCGTAGAACTTTAATTGCTCCTAAATTGATTTCATTGATACTCGAAATTAATTCTTCATAAATTCCAGTGATGAAGGCTATAGTTCCTCCTGAAACTCCAGGCACAACGTCCGCTGCACCCATAGCTACTCCTTTCAATGCCAATAAGCCTTTTTGAGGCCAAGATCTTTCTTGTTCCATTAATATATTTCTAAATGTGTATCGATTTCTGCAATCCAATTCATAATTCCGCCATCCAAAATATATAAATCTTTAAAGCCCAACTCACATTCCATAAAGTTTGCTGTTGCTTCAGCTCTTTTTCCTGATTTACACATTATAACCAGTATTTTTTCCATCGGAATTTCATTACACCGAAATTTTATTTCCGCCATAGGAATATGTAGGGATGGTATTTTACAAATTTTCGTTTCATAAGTCTCACGAATATCAACAATTAAAATAGTTGACTCGGTATTTTGGAGTGCTTGTAATTCTCGCGGATTAATCCAACGCATATCTCGATTTTTCTGCAAATATAAAAGGAAAAATCTACTTGACTTTTAAGGAGAGCATCATTGTGAAAGTTGCCACAAGTTCATCCTGCAAATTAAAAGCCTCAACCAACAAATCTTGATTGATTCGTTCGCCTGTGTTCTTTGAAACTTGCAGACAATCAGATACTATTTTTCCCTGTTTACAAACAAATACAACATCTGTTTCAGCCCGTTTTAAAAACTGACCTTGAACAGCTTTAAACGCTAAAGACATTTTTATTCCTTGAGATTCTGAAAGGTAAAAAGCGTGCAATCCAGCCGCCGTATCCGCGCCAACCGCCAACGCGCCAAAGTACATGGATTTGAGATGATTTTTTGTTCGCCGTTTCAATTTAATTTTCACGCGAACCTCATCTTCGTTTATAGACAATAATTTCGGGCGAGCAAATCCGAGCATTGGAATACCGAAAGTACCCAAAAGAAATAATTTCCAACGCATTGATCGAAGGGATACTTTTTTCATAAATTAATGTTGTTTAATTGCTGCTTCATATTCATTACGCAATTGAGCGACAATTTCACTCATTTTACGAATGCTCTTTACATGCTCGATACTTGGTCCAGCGCACCAAACTGTTTTGTACGTATTACTAAATGCCGCCTTTTGCAGAGATTTCATTCCTTTTAAAAAAGTAAATGCTTTCATCCATTTTTTAAGCCTTTTATTTTTATTTAAAAATCGTTCAAGCCAGTTTTGCTGCGTCCCTGTTTTTTCAACATACGGTGTTTTAATAACGGTACAAGGCGTTCCTGACAGTTTCGTCGACAGAACAATATCGTCTTTTCCGTAATCAATGCAAGCTTGCTTGTACTCTTGCGAAACTGGCGCTTCTTCCGAAGCAATGAATATACTTCCCATTGAAAGTCCGTCAGCACCCATAGCTATAACTTCAGCGATTTCCTTGCCGTCTCCTACTCCACCAGCTGAAAGGACAGGAATTTTACAATTGTTCTTTAGCAGTGGAATCAACTCCTTCATTGGGATTTTACCAGCGTGACCACCTGCTTCCTTATTAACCGCTATAAGCGCATCAGCGCCTAAACTCTCGACTTTTTGGGCATATTTCAAATCTGTGACATCGCAAAACACTTTCGTTCCAACGGCATGCGCTTGACAAATTGTCTCTTCCGGCGAACCCAAAGAAGTAATTATGTAAGCGACTTTTTCTTCACAACAAATTTTCAATTGTTCTTTGTATAAAAAGTTTGATTGATTGACAATCAAATTGATACCAAAGGGGCCTTCGACTTGCGCTTTTATATATTGAATTTTCTCACGCAATTCTTCAACCGATCGATAATTCATTGCAGGAATTGCAGCTGTAACACCAGACTTAATAGCCTCTATAACCATTTTATCATTGGAAACTAAAAACATGGGCGCGACAATGATTGGGAATTCAATATTCAATAAATCGCAAAGTGCTGGCTTACTCATTTGTTATAAATTTATTATGTAAACATAATAAATTTTGATGAAACCACCTTTCTTCAAGCACAAACATTTTGCACTTTTCACGGTTATACTTTAAGGAATAACTAAATTTGAACCCATGAAAAAAATGAAAATTTGGCTGGAAGCTTTCCGACTCAGAACGCTACCTCTCTCCCTTTCTGGAATACTTTTGGGTTCCTTTATTGCTTTGTATGAAGGATATTGGAATACAGGCATTTTTATTCTTAGTTTGTCAACAACCTTGTTCTTTCAAATCTTATCCAATCTATCTAACGATTTAGGTGATCATTTAAAAGGAACGGACAATGAAAACCGCGTTGGACCTATGCGTTCGACTCAATCTGGCGCAATTACAGCAGCTCAAATGAAAAATGCGGTTCGCTTGTTTGTGGTACTGAGTTTTCTTTCAGCTGGCATCCTGATTTTTCTCGCTTCCAAAAATTTAAGCAATCAAGCCATTGTAATTTACATTCTATTGGGAATCGGTTGCGTATTGGCAGCTTTATTTTACACTTTGGGTAAAAAAGCATACGGCTATAATGGTTTAGGCGATATTTTCGTTTTTATTTTCTTCGGATTAGTAAGTGTTCTGGGTGTTTATGGATTATATACGTCTAATTTTTCATGGCAGGTGGTTCCAGCTGCATGCGGAATCGGATTTTTGTCAACGGCAGTTCTTAATTTGAATAATCTGCGAGATCATGAAAACGACAAAACTGCTAGAAAAAGAACAGTGATAGTGAAAATGGGGTTTGAAAAAGGCAAAATTTATCATTCTGCTTTACTTCTTGCTTCTTGTTTTTGTTTTATGCATCTGTCTCTGTATTTGGGTGGTTTTACACCAATTGCTTTGGTGCTGACAATTCCATTGCTTTTTCATTTAAAAAGAGTGCTCGACACGAAAAATCCACGCGATTTAGATCCCGAATTAAAAAAAGTTGCGCTAAATACTTTTTTCATTGCCATTGCGATGAGTATTCTGATGAATTTATAGTCCATGAAACTTTCTTTCGAACACAAAATTTTCCATTTCAAAAATCCAAGTGGTACTTCTCGCGGAATATTGACTGAGAAACAAGCTTGGTTTTTACACATTGAATCAGAAGGCAAAATTGGTTTGGGTGAATGCAGCGTCATACCCGGTTTATCTCCCGACTTTGGATCTAAAGACCAATACGAAGCTATTCTAGAAGATCTAATAACTGAAGTAGAATCAATCGAATGGACAACTTTTAGCACTTTAAAAGAAATCACTTTACTTGAAAAAGTAAAAAGTCAAACGAATATCTACAAAAAGTTTGGTAAATATCCCTCCATTGTTTTCGGTTTTGAGATGGCAATCTTAAATTGGCAAAGTGGAAATTTACAGCACTTTTTCAACAACGATTTCACCAATGGAAAAGTGAAAATCCCTGTTAATGGTCTTATTTGGATGGGTGGAATAGACTTCATGCAAGCACAAATGCGTGAGAAAGTCGAACAGGAATTCAACTGTATCAAAATGAAGATTGGCGCAATCGATTTTGAAAAAGAAATTTCTTTACTCACAGAATTGCGTTCCAAAAATCCAGCCGACAAAATGATTCTTCGCGTGGATGCCAACGGAGCTTTCAACGAAACCAATGTTAGAGAGCGTTTAAAAGCTTTAGCTACATTAGAAATCCATTCCATTGAACAACCAATAAGACCCGGTCAAATTGATTTAATGAAACAGCTTTGTGAAGAAAATATCTTACCAATTGCTCTCGACGAAGAACTGATTGGAATTTACTCGACCGAAGAAAAACAGAGTTTACTAACTGCAATGCAACCGCAATACATTATTTTGAAACCGAGTCTGCATGGCGGAATTCTTTCTTGCATGGAATGGATAACTATCGCCGAAAATCGAAACATCGATTGGTGGATAACTTCAGCTTTGGAATCAAACGTTGGTTTGAATTGTATAGCGCAATTTACAGCGCAATATCCAATTAACAAGCATCACGGTTTAGGAACGGGAAGCTTGTATACGGATAATGTGGAGAGCAAACTAAAAGTGAAAAAAGGATATATTTCTCTAAAATAATATCTCCAATTTTCTACCTCACCAGAACCACCTTCTTCGGTAAACCAACTTTCCCTGTTTCATCTTTAATAGATAGCATATAAATTCCTTCGCTCAAGTTTTGAGTTGAGATTTTGAATTCATTTGCTACTTGACTTATTCGACCTTGAAGTTGAATTTTACCATTTATGTCAGTAAGCGTATAATTCGCATTATTTAGAATCGCACTTGAACTGATGAATAGATAATCGTCTGCAGGATTCGGGAAAACTTTGAAATTTAGGGTGTTTTCTGCCAGACCAATCGTACTATTTGCTGAAACAGTGAAGTCATCGAAATAGAATCCATCCAAGTTCACACCTCCATCAGAGCCAAAAATAAAGCGCATTTTTATTGTTTGTCCGATATAATCAGACAAAGAAATTTCTTCTCTTACCCAATTTTTCGAACCTTCATAAACTGGTTTATTATTTGGTTGAACGGAGCCACTTGCGCTTGTTCCAGGAACTGTGTATTTTCCACATTGTCCTATCCAAGTTGAACCATTATCTGTAGAAACTTGAAATTGACAAAAGTCATAATCTGCTTCAATTTCCCATTTCGCGAAGAAACTAACCTTCGCTTCACTGGAATTGGCTAGAGAAATTGGTGAAGTATATTCAAATGTTTTCGTTGCATTGCTAGCGTAATTACTTGGCGAAGCTCCATTTTCGGAATCACTATAGGCCAAACTTGGTGAATAGACAGTATGCGTTTCAGTTGTCCAGTTACCGATCCACTGTCCCGTTGTGCTGGCATTGTCAAATATAACAACCGGTAAAGTTCCAAACAGCTTTGTAATTGTGTCTCTCTTCGTCCAAGTTGGATAAACTGTTTCTAAAACATATCTTATGGTATCACCAAATTGGATATTACTCGCTAAAGTGTACGCAAAGGTTCCTTGAACAGGTGTTATCTTAGCCAAATCATAAGAAATTGGAGCGCCAATAGTTATAATGTTAAGCAAAGGCTGAATTTGAACAATAACTACTCCGGTATCCATTCCTATTCTTTCAGCTTCATGATTAAAAACTCCGGATGCTACAGCCACACTTGAAGGATCCAGATCTTTTACTATTAAATACCGATGTGCAATATGCGCCAAAATCAAATTCGGGAAAACCATTCCCTTGCTGATTGTTTCGATTTGATTTATTGGTGGCCAAAATCCTCCCGTTGTTCCAACTTCTGGTGTCATAGCAAGAATTTGTGGCTTTAGACTTAAATCCTCTTTGTACATGTAATCGTCTGAATCGCCAGAAGCTGGATACAAACCAGATGATTTTTGATTGACAAATCCGTTGTGCTGAACCATATATCCAGTAAATCGATTGAAATAATCGTGATCTACAGCAAATTCAGCTGCGGTAGTTCCTATTGGAAAAAGCAATAAATCACCATAAGTATGTGCATTAAATGCCAATTTAAATTCGTGGTTTTCACAGAACCATCTCATCGCTTGCGTCTCAGCTTCAGAAAAAGGTCCAGTTCCAGGATACGTGTCATTGTTTGTGTTGAAACTAATGCCTGTTGTTCCCCAGCCGTAGGAATAATTTCGATTTAAATCCACTCCCTTATTTGTTGTCCCAATATTTCGTCTGTTTTTTCTGTGCATTCCACCACCATTTGGATTCGTTGTTTCGTTGTAGATATAGCCATCTGGATTCAAACAAGGCACAAAATACATCTCACAATTGTTTACCAAATGTTGAATTTCTTCTGAGCCTGCGTAATTTTCAAGTAAATACCACATGTAATAAATCACTTCCGTCATTGAATTGGGTTCACGAGCATGATGGATTGCAGAATACAAAATTTCTTTCTCACCGCTTTCATTAATGGATGGATTATCGGAAATTCGAACCCAATAAATTGGTCTATTTTCTATCGTTTGAAACGTATCAATTGGGCTTTTTATAGAAATCAAATTCGGATATAGTTGTTGCATTAAATCTAAGTTGGCCAACATTTCCTGGTATTTATAAAAACCTCCCATCGTACCCAATTGGAAATTACTTGGTGTTACAGGATTGAAACCTGAATTCCCTAGAGTTGGGGCACAGATCTCATTTTTAGTTGGGGACTCTGGATCTTCATTTTGTTCAACATAATATTTTTGAACATCGTCAATCAATATGTCAATCTTAAATCCGCTATTTTTAATTCGCAACAGTTCTTCCTTTGAAAAATCTGAGACAAAGAAATAGCCTAATTTATGCGAACCATGATCAACCGCAATTCCTATATCAGACAAGGTTTTTAATCCATTTTGGTCAACATAAATCTTCGCTCTAGAATAATCTTGAGAAAATAAAAAAGTACTCGTAAAAAGGATGAATACGGCGAAAAGTTGTTTTAACATAAGTTTCTAATAATTGATTTAAGAAGCTAAATTAAACCAAATATTACTTTTCTTTTAATTATTTAACAATGATTCTTGAAATCGTTGAGGGAAATGAATTACAAGATATGTTAATACCCTTTATTGTATCTAGACATTTGCTAACTTTATTGCGTTGAAATAGAAAATAAATGGAAAATCGTAAAGTAACTTTTGGAAGAATTTTTTGGCCAAGCTTGGTGGCTGCCTTAATCGTTTCAATTATTGGTGTAATCCTATGGATTCTAGTCCTGACAGGAATAATTACATCGTTTGGAAATTTTGAAACTTCTAGTGCTTTAAATGTGAAGTCAAAAACGATATTACACATGAAACTGAACGGTCAAATAGGTGAACGTTCGAGTAAGACATTTCAAGCTTCTAATTTCCAAATAAACCAAAGAATTGGTGTGTCGGATATTATTGACGGACTAAAAATTGCGGCGAAAGACGACAGAATCAATGGGTTATATATTGAAATTGATGGCTTAAGCTGTGGTTATTCAACCGCAAAAGAAATTCGAAATGCAATTGATGAATTTGGAAAATCTGGAAAATTTGTAATCGCTTATAACAGCGGCGAAGTGATAACACAAAAAGAATATTATGTTTCATCTGCTGCCAATTCTGTTTATGCATTTCCAACAAGTTCGATGGAAATTATGGGACTTGCAAGCGAGTTAACTTTCTTCAAAGGGACTTTAGAAAAATTGGAAGTTGATGTGGAAGTTGTAAGAGGCAAAAACAACGATTTTAAGAGTGCTGTTGAACCTTTCTTTTTAGATAAAATGAGCGATTCCAGCAAAGTTCAAATGCAACGTTACATGAATTCCATTTGGGAGACCATTAAAACAGATATTAAAAAATCGAGATCAATATCCGAAAGTGATTTAGACGATATAGCCGATAATTTAAAGGTTCGTAAAACTAAAGATGCTGTTAAATATAACTTACTTGATAATGTAATGTACCGCGACGAGGTAATGGATCTTTTATCTGAAAAAATTGGTGCGGAAAAAGATGCGGATTTAACTTTTATGTCGTTCGAAAAATATGCGATAAAAAAAGTATTAAACGAGCAAATTCTAGTGCAAAATGATTCACCGAATATCGCAGTCGTCCTAGCTGAAGGAGATATTTCTGTTGACGGAGATGGTCTGACGCCAAAAGATATTTGCAAACAATTACAGGACGCGAGACGCAATAAATCAGTTAAAATTGTGGTATTTCGCGTAAACAGTCCAGGTGGAAGCGCTTTAGCAAGTGATGAAATTTGGAGAGAAGTTGAATTGACCAATAAAACGAAGAAAGTTATTGTTTCTATGGGAGATGTAGCTGCTTCAGGTGGATATTATATTTCCGCGCCAGCAACTCGGATTTTTGCTGAACCTTCTACAATAACAGGTTCAATTGGTGTTTTTGGTATAATTCCTTATACCGGTAGAATGCTAGAAAATAAAATTGGATTCTCTTTTGACTATGTATCTACAAACAAGCATCAGGCATTGTCAACAAATCGCAAAATGACGGCAGACGAATTAGCGGTTATTCAAGAAGAAGTTGATGCAATTTATGATGACTTTTTAGGGCGTGTAGCAATGGGCCGAAGAATGACTAAGGAAAAGGTAAACCAAATTGCTCGTGGACGTGTTTGGACTGGCGCCGACGCGTTGAAAATTGGGTTGGTTGACGAACTTGGTGGTTTATCGGATGCAATTGCATATGCCGCTGAACTTGCGGGTATTTCCAAAGACAAAACCAAGGTTGTTTATTACCCCTTACGTAAGGAAGATAAATGGGAGGCTATTCTTGAATTATTGGAGGAAAATGAAAATAATGCACAAGTCAGCTCAAACAAAATCCCCGAAGTTTTAATGGAGAATTATTTAAAATTAAAAAAACTAGAAAACTATACGGGAATACAGATGCGTCTGCCTTTTGAATTGGTGATTCGTTAATCTAAAATATCATGACAGCACTCTGTAAACTTATCTAATCTTGAATACACTTTTTAGGAATTTTATATGGAAATAGCAACATAGAGTTCCGTTTTTAAAAGCAACTAATTCTTGATTCTGCTCAAGCTATATCCATTATCTGTTGAGCTCACTTTAAATGTCTCGATCGAAAATGGAAGCACTCTTTCTTTTCTGTTCAAGTCTATGCACATCTTCCAATAGGTAATTTCAGTCAAGATAAAATTAATGGTTGAAGCCGAGGAATTGAAGCCATAATTTCTATTTGTTCGAACACGACATTCATTTCCGCAAAATCCTTGATTAAATGATGTGAAAGTTCCGTCTGACTTTAACTCTAAAAATGTTCCATAAACATTCTATTCTGCCATTTCAAGTTTGATTGTTTCTTGCCGAGCGATAGGAGAATAACCAGCAAGCCCAATAACAAAATTACTTTTCCATTTTTGTTGAATATTGACCAAAATTTTGACCAAATGTCAAAAAAAAGAATCCAATACAAGTGAGAATAAAAGAATATATTTCATCATGCATTTTTTTACTGCATAAATTTACAAGAAATCAGTTGAATTAGATTCTACTTTGGTAAGTGTACAAATCAAAATATCTTCCTTTCAAAGCTATCAATTCGTCGTGTTTACCTGTTTCAACAATCTTTCCGTCTTCGATAACCAAAATTTGATCGGCTTTTTGAATCGTACTCAATCGGTGAGCAATAACGAAAGTTGTTCTGTCTTTCATCAAAATCCCCAGACTTTTTTGAATGAATGCTTCACTCTCGTTATCGAGATTACTCGTTGCTTCGTCTAAAAGAATAACTTTCGGATTCGCTAATAATGCACGTGCAATGGTAATTCGTTGACGTTGTCCCCCTGAAAGCTTAACTCCTCTTTCTCCAATTACAGTATCCAGACCATCTTCAAATCGATCAGTAAACTCTGAAACATAAGCTCCTTCAACTGCTTTTAATAAGTCTTCTTCACTTGCATTTGGTCGTGGGAATAAGATGTTCTCACGTATTGTTCCTTCGTACAAGAAATCATCCTGCAGAACAACGCCTAAATATTGGCGATATGAATTTAAATCAACTTTCGACAGATCAATATCGTCCATGGTTACTGTTCCAGAATTTGGCGTGAGGAAAGTCGCAGCTAAACCAGCGATAGTTGTTTTTCCAGAACCAGAAGATCCAACCAAGGCTGTAACTGTTCCCGCAGGTGCTTTGAACGAAATGTTGTGCAAGACTTCTTTACTCTCTTCGTAAGCAAAACTTACGTCATTAAATTCAATATTCCCCTGAATTTCTCCCAATTGAATTGTACGAACTTCCAGATCATTTTCCTCCTTCATATTCATCAATTCTTGTGTTCTATCCAATCCGGCCATTGCTTCTGTCAATTGACTTCCAATGTTACTCATCTGCACAATTGGGGCAATCATAAATCCAAGAAGAAGTGTGAATTGCAAGAAATCACCTGGCGTCATGGAATTTTCAATCATAAAATACCCTCCAATTCCCATTATTCCAGCGGATGCGATTCCCAACAAAAGAGTAGCTGAGCTAGACATCGCGGCTGTTGCTGTCAAACTTTTTTTCACGTTCAGAAACAATTTCTCGACTCCTATTTCAAAAGAAGTGTTTTCTTGTTCCTCTGCATTAAATGCTTTGATGACGCGCACACCATTTAAGGTTTCCGTTAAACGACCTGTGACTTCAGCATTAATTTTTCCTCTTTCTCTAAATATTGGACGAATATATCCGAAAGCTTTCAAAGCGATAATAGCAAAAACGGCAACCGGAACCAATACGAAAAATGTCATCCAGGGATTTATCCGAATCAATAAAACGAGTGCAACAATTGCCGTAAACGATCCTCCGACCAGCTGAACTAAACCTGTTCCAACGATATTCCGAACACCTTCAACGTCTGACATTACGCGAGACACCAAAGCACCAGATTTATTATCGTCAAAAAAACGAATTGGAAGGGAGAGTAATTTGCGCTGAACTTGTGTACGCAACGTGGAAATCAAACGCTGAGCTTCCACACTTAACAATCTTGTAAGTGAAAACGATGAAACCGATTGCACGATGATAGCAGCCAAGACCACTAAAACGATTGTAACTAAAAAACCTGTATTTGAATTGGGAACCGCATCATCCAGAAGTGCCTTACTTGCAAATGGCAGAACCAAACCTGACAAACTTCGAACGACAATTAAAAATAAACCTATGCCTACGATTTTTTTTCGTGGCCAGATATATTCTTTAAACGCCCACTTAAACGAGACGTCGGTTTTTCTTTTTGCTTTCTTATCTTTTGCTTGTCCCATGTGTGCACTCATGCGCACGATTTGCCCAATATTGAGCCAAATACATTGAACTGACAAATAGGCAGATGACCCTATAAAATTGTGATGAAAAAAGGGTTTTTCTTTCTCGAGATTCCTGCTGAATCCGTATACGCCAAATCATTGATTTCTAGTTGATCACCGCTTTGAAGTGTGGCAATCATTTCAATTTGTTCTGGCGTAAAATTTGAACCGCTCGTTGGTTGGAATTTCATTTTCACATTTCCTGACTCTCCTAAAATAGTCATTGTAAAACCATTGATAAACCTGTCTTGAATGAATGTATCATATGAAAAAATCGTGAAAATTGGTTCTTCCAGTAATTCTAATAACTTAAGACTAAACCTTGTTAAATTACCAATTCGAATTTCGGGATCTGAGGGGCGTTTGCCCGGAAAAACTTCTGTTTTAATTAAAACATCATTTTCATAGATGTCAAACTTATTTTCTCTTGAATATGGCCCGGTATAATCAAATTGAGCAAAATCCGTTTTTGTAAGATTTACATCATTTAATTTCACTTCATACGTTTTTGATGGATCTGCATTGTTTAAAAATAATAGATTCTTGGAGAACATGTAGACATATTTCGCATTTGTTTCAGAAATACTCATGTTGGTTAACTCGACTTGAGCTGAAATGGAAAGGCAGAAAAAGGATAGAAAGCAGGTAACTAGAATGGTCGTTTTCATAAGATAATTTTTAGTGTTTGATTTCAAATATAACTAATTGATATGAAATTTGTTACATAAAATTAAATTTAGAAACTTAATTACTATTTCGTTATATCGCAGAGAGAACTCCCGCCACTTGCTGCAATTGCATATTCAGCGCTTATTCTTTCCAAAGGTTTTAAGTTTTGTTGATGGAAATTAATTTTTAGTGGTAAAGATTTCAATAAGATCATAATTCGTACAACCTTTTCGGGTCGGGCATTGCCTTTGAAATTTACTAGATTATCGTATGACGAGGAAGAAAAATACGTGCGGTTATTTTCATTGTCACCAATCTCCACGAGGCACAGAATCAACTAATTTATGGATGCAAAAACTAAATTTTAAGATTTAAATGCTACTATTTGAATTCCGTAGCAAAAAAGAGCGTAACGGGCTTTCAATAAATATCTTAGAAAGTTCCATTCAGTTCGACAATAACATTCTGGACTTCACAAAGATCTTTTGGATTAGTCTGTTTTCTCTTGCCTTGGTATTATGAACTCAGAATTTTCCTATTCGTTTTTTATAAATGGAAATAAATGATGTATTTAGCTTTAACTTAATTTTTTGAGACTAGGCGTTCTATTTCCTAATTCGCCAATTTCACAAAATCATCATAAGAAACTTCTTTTTCTTTCAACTTCACCGTGTTTTTAAAGAAATTAGTTAATTTTTGCTCAGACATCATATCGAAAACACGATTAGCTTCTTCCTTATTTTTCAAAACACCCATTGCAGCATCTGTCAACTCTTTGTCTTCTGGAGCTGGCATTCCATATTGCGCGTAGTTTTGAATCAGTAAAGATTTTGTGAATTCTACTACTTCAGCATTGTCCAATTTGATATCGTTTGCTTTGAAAATATTTGTTTGAATCAACTGCCATTTCAAGTTCTTAGCGTAACTTGGGTAGTGCTCTTCAACTTCTTCAGGCGTAATTGGCTTTTCATTTGATAAACGAATCCAACGTTTCATGAAATCATCTGGCAAATCTATTTTCGTGTTTTCAATTAATGAATCGTAAATAGATTTTGTCAAAAGACGATCAGAATCAGCAATGAACATATTTTCTAAATCAGCTGAAATTTTCTGACGCATATCTTCTTCAGATAATACCGCTCCTTCTCCGTATAATTTATCGAAAAGCTCCTGATTCATTTCCGCCATTTCCATGCGTTTTATTTCTGTAATTGTAACCTGAAATTTTTCGCCAATTTCAACCAATTCATCTTCAGAAATACCTAACATTGAAGCAGTATCTTTTCCACCACGAGAAACTTTTCGTGGATCGATAACCAACTTATCGCTAACTTTTTTGCCAATTAATTCTTTCTTCGTTGCTTCGTCTTGAACGAACTCAGTAGAAACAGTTGAAGAATGTAAAATTCCCCCTTCTTTGATACTTCCGTCTTCATTTAGTTCAACGAATTGGCCCAAGATTAAATCCTTTTCAGTAACCGACTCAGCACTCGTCATTTTTCCATAACGTCGGCGCAAATCTTCAATTTGTTTATCAACTAGAGAAGCATCAACTTTAATTTTAACGTAGTCGAATTTACTTTTTGACGTAAGATTAACTTTCACAATTGGCGCAAAACCTATATCGTAAGTAAACTCAAATGTATCAGGTTGCTCGAAATCTCCTTTTACCTCTTCTTGTTCGTTGGGAATTGGATTTCCAAGAACATCTAATTTATTTTCACTGATGAATTTGTAGAGCGCATCGTTTACGATTTTGTTCAATTCTTCAGCCAATACAGATTTACCATATTGTTTTTGAATCAAACCCACAGGAACATGACCGGGACGAAATCCTGGGATTTTCGCTGTTTTTCTGTATTTCTCTAATGAGTTATCAACTTTCTTCTTGTAGTCCTCCTGCGTGATTACTACTTTTAATTTTGCGTTGAGTGCATTAATATCTTGGCGAGTAACGTTCATTTTAATCTATTTTTACTAATTCATACCAACAAAAAATGGCATAAGTGTTACTTATACCATTTTTTTATTTTCGTACGGATGGAGAGACTCGAACTCTCACACCTTGCGGCACTAGATCCTAAGTCTAGCGTGTCTACCAATTCCACCACATCCGCGTTTTCATCTAATTCAAGAACTTCGTTTAGTTCTTGAGTCAAAATGGGAGTACAAAAGTAAGGACAATATTTCTTATATATCTCTATTTGTTAAACTTATTTTCATTTTCAATCTTTATTTTATTTCCATCAAAAACTCATTTTCAAAATCATCTTTTTCAAAACTTGTGTAAAACTTCACTCAAATCATCCTTGAAAAAAGAAGAATTCCTCTACCTTTGTATTTCATGAAAAAAATGCTTTCAATCGATCCAAAATCTTTGCCAGTTCCGCAGTTGCACCAGTATTTACTGGGTGCTGTTGGTCCTCGTCCGATTTGTTTCGCAGCAACAGTTGATGAAAATGGCAACAATAATCTGTCGCCGTTTAGTTTCTTTAACGTATTCAGTGCCAATCCGCCAATTTTGATTTTTTCACCTGCACGCAGTGGTCGAACGAATACGACTAAGGATACTTATAACAATGTAAAAAAAGTACCTGAAGTTGTGATTAACATCGTTAATTATGACATTACGCAGCAGATGAGCTTGAGTTCTTCACCTTACGGTCCAGAAATTGATGAGTTTATTAAGGCTGGATTTACTCCTTTGGATTCAGATACCGTAAAGCCGAAAAGAGTTGCAGAATCTCCAGTTCAATTTGAATGTAAAGTAATTGAAGTGAAAGAATTAGGAACAGAAGGTGGCGCTGGGAATTTAGTAATCTGTGAAGTAACTAAAATTCACATATACGAAAGCATTTTGGATGAAAAAGGCACAATTGATCAAACGAAAATTGATTTAGTTGCCAGAATGGGTGGAAACTGGTATTGCCGGGCAGATAAAAACTCTATGTTTGAGGTTGCAAAACCATTGATGACTGTCGGAATTGGTTTTGACAATATCCCAGCAGATGTTTTAAAAAGTAAAGTTTTAACTGGAAATGATCTTGGTCTATTGGCCAGCGTAGAATCTATCCCAAATGAGACAGATGTAAATGAATATAAATTACTAGAATTAAGTGATTTATTTGTTACTTTAGAAGACAAAGCGGCGGAATTGGAGTTGGAATTACACAAGCGCGCAAAGAAATTATTAACAGAAAATAAAATTGAGGAGGCTTGGTTAAGTCTGCTCTCATTCAACAATTAATACAATAATCTATGTTTAAAATTAGTGGAATCATTAAGGTGGTTAAAGACGAAGAAGTCATCAGTGATAAATTCAAAAAAAGAGAATTCGTTTTGACGGATGCATCAAGTATGTACCCACAAGATATTTCTTTCCAATTGACGCAAGACAAATGTTCTTTAGCCGATGGAATTCAAGTAAATGATCAAATTGAAGTTTCTTTCAACTTGAGAGGTCGCGAATGGACAAGTCCGCAGGGTGAAGTAAAATACTTCAACACTTTGGAAGCTTGGAGAATTGAGAAAATGGGAGCCGGCGCTCCATCATCTACTCCATCTCCAATGGATATTCCGTCTAACACAGCAACTGTTGCGAATTTGAGCAATGACGCTGAAGACGACGATTTGCCGTTTTAATAAAATATAGTTTTATAACAAAGCCTTTCTATTCCTATAGCTACCGGAATTAGGAAGGCTTTTTGGTTGAGCGTCCTTTCCAATTCGGAGTTGAAAAAAGGGATAGAAATACTAGTGAAAATATATAAATCGGGAAAATCAGTTCATAAACAAATACTTGAAATGTATTAAACTGTTCTTGGTATTTGTAAGTACAGATAAAGGCATCCAACTCACTTTTAATGAGAATCAAAACTATCGTTGCGCCAAAATTTCCGATTGCTAATTGAAAGAAAGCAAAGGTGTAATACATCAATTGTATCAGTAGAACAATAAAACCAAAACCATTTGCTAAAGCATCCTTCACCGCTTTTGATTTACCTAACCAACGGCTTCGTTGAATTAAACCGTCAGGAATAGAGTTAGGTGGAGCGGTAAGAGCTGTCAAATTTTCATCGTTTATTATTGAAATATTTTTTCCTGATTTTCGAAATGCCGAAAGTAGAAACTGATCGTCACCACTTAAATAATCTGTATCCGTTCTCGTAGATTCAGATTCTAAAAATCCCTTTTTATCAAAGAACAAATTTGCACCTGAAGCTATAACCGGTCGGACTATTCCGGCTAAGGCAAATGATGTTTGTGTTTGTAATTGATAATCCCAAGCAAAAAAACCACCAATCCAAGACGAAGCGTGCATTTGAACAGGAAGAATATTCAAATCTGACCAACTGTATTTTTTAAGTGCTTCGAAATAAGTCGGCACAATCTCGATATCTGCATCCCATGACAGAATATAATTGCCTTTTGACTCAACAATTCCTTTTGACAAAGCTTTCTTTTTGCCTTCTATTCCAAGTTCCAACGTGTATAAACGCAACTCACAAGGTAGCTTTATTTCACCAAGTAATTCTGTCGATTCGTCCTCCGAATGGTCGTTAACAAAAATAAATTCTAAAGGAAATGCATTTAATTTCTTTAAACTCGCAAGCAGTTTGGGTAAATTATCCACTTCGTTGCGAAAAGGTATTACAACTGAAATTTCATCCAAACTATTCGCTAAATTTTCATTGTATAGGGATTTCGACTTATTATTTGCTCGTTTTTTGCCGATTAAAATCGCACCGACAAGCACAGCGTAACTGAGCATGACAATCAAGACTTCAAACTTTAACCAAGACATACTTTTTCCATTTAAAGTAAGCGAATACACTCGGAATTGCATTGTTCATTGACCAAACCAGAATACTCGCTACCAATGCTATGGGCAATTCAATTCCGGCAAAAGACAAAATAAAAATAGCCATGGTCTCTCGAATAAATAATTTGCCTAAGAAAATAGAAGGTGAAAGTGTCGTCCACAAATACAGCTGCCAAATCCAGAATAAAACATTTATTGAAATTTCCGGCTCAAACGCTTTGATAATAAGGAAAAACTGAGTCGAAAAAACCAGATATCGAAGCGCACTGAAAAGTAAAAAATGCATTCTTAATCCAACGCTTATACCTGAAAGTGAGGGGACTAATTTCTTGATTTTTTTGTGTGAAAATCGATTTATTCCGATAAAAAAATAAAGGAACAAGACGACTAAAATGAAGAGGAATAACAGTATCAATACTAAATTTGAATTATTGCCAATGTGTAAAATCCCAACCAATAGTAAAGAAATAAATCCAAAAAGTAGACTGACTAAAAACTGCGCTCCATTTCCCATGACAGTATTTGCAACAACTTTTGGTTTCCATTCCTTATTAACCACTGTCATCCTACCTAAAAAATTACCCAAGGCACTTGGCGTAACAAATCCCGATAACATTCCAGCATAAAAACCTTTGAGCAAAACTTCCTGCGGAAATTGAAAGATATTCTCCATGCCTATTTTCCATTTCTTCCATTCTAGGAGCCAGTTTGGAAAAACTAAAATAATTGCCAGAAATAAAAAAATACTAGCTTTCAAGTGAACTGATTTGGCCTCTGACCAATTAAAAGACTTCAACTGATAACACAAAAGTGAAACAATTAGTCCAAACAGGACTATCCTTCCGATTTTCTGAATTATCACTTGATTTTTTATAGCTTTAACCTTTAATTTCATTTGAATGGTTGAAGATAAAATAATTCTTGGAATTGACCCAGGAACAACAGTTTTGGGCTACGGTTTAATCCACGTTCAAGGTAAAAAAATAAAAATGATAAATTTCGGAGTTATTCATTTAAACAAACTCCCTACTCAAAATGACAAATTAAAGCGAATTTTCGAACGATTAGACGGATTAATCGCTGAATTTAAACCAGATGAAATGGCATTGGAAGCGCCTTTCTTCGGTAAAAATGTTCAGTCCATGTTGAAATTAGGTCGCGCTCAAGGAGTTGCTATTGCCGCAGCGATTAAATACAATTTACCCTATGAAGAATATAGCCCGCGCCGCATTAAACAAGCTATAACTGGAAGCGGTGCAGCATCAAAAGAACAAGTAGCAGCCATGCTACAAACGATTTTAAAATTTGAGGAAATACCTCAATATTTAGACGCAACTGACGGATTAGCGGTAGCACTTTGTCACCACTACTCCAAAGGAATTGGTGAAAACAACAAAACGAAAGGAAAAAGTTGGGATTCTTTTATAAAAAATAATCCTGATAGGAAATTGAGATAACCATTCATTTATCAATGCGCTGTATTGATTTACTTATGTGCCTAACGAAGCTTTAAAAATACAGAATCATCATTCTGCATTTAGTCACTCCAGTCTTGACGTCTCTTTTAATCTTGTAAAGCATAGAATGCAATTAACCCGCAGTCTACATTTCTGTGCTGCTATTTATAACGTCCAAAAGATTAATCTCTTATTTTAGTATTCAACAAAACTGAATTCGATAATCATAGTTGCCGGCTCCTTTGCCTATGTTTTTGCTAATCACAAAGAGAATACAAGTAAATAGGTCAATCAATTAACTTTAATTAAAAAATAGGGTTACCCCTTTAGGTAGCAGAACGTAAATAGTTTATATTCTGGATCTGTTTATTTGTGTAAAAATAGCACAGATGAAAATACTTAAAGAATTATCGAGAAAAGAATTTAGGGCAAAATTTGGGTTGGAGGATCTATGTATAGCCTAATTATCTAAGACAAAATGGGTCGACGG
>Ga0209390_10000933_pt1 | contig 57867 bp, 54 predicted proteins | sample BON01_FD_187212 | JGI IMG/M metagenome (GOLD analysis project Ga0209390, IMG submission 187212) | Freshwater microbial communities from Lake Bonney liftoff mats and glacier meltwater in Antarctica - BON-01 (SPAdes) (version 2) | ecosystem: Environmental > Aquatic > Freshwater > Ice > Glacier...
CCGACGGTTCATGTTGAGTGTTTCAATCCGCGCCCCCCCGCGTGGGGGAGCGATCGCGGGGGATCTTAGACAAGATACCGTAAAGGTTTCCAGTCCTGATTCCGCGAACCCTGTTTTTTTTGATGTCAAAGAGCTGATTCTAGCTTGGGAAAATGGCGCGAGCGCTTGAGGTTCGCGGGGTGGCTAGAGGATGAGCGGGGCATCAATGTTGTAGTCGTCGTTTTTGCCGTGATGCTCAACCTTTTGCTCCCAGTTTTTTCCAAGATGATAGATTCTGATGCTATCCGTTTCCGTGTCGATGATGGAAAGTAGTTTTGCCCGGAATTGGACGAAGCGGGCGTGATCGACTTTGCACTCGAAAACGGAGTTCTGGACGCGCTGGCCATAGTCGAGACAGGTTTTGGCGACTTGGCGGAGGCGTTTCTGGCCGGCTTTGGTGACAGTGGAGACGTCGTAGGTGAGGAGGATGTACATTTGAAATCTGAGATTTGGGATTTGGGATTTGAGATCACTTGTGCAGATAGGCGGGGTAGGCGTCGTGGTCTCCGCGGAGGTGGCGGGCTAGGAGGCGGGCTTGGATTTGGGGGAGGAGGCCGAAGGTGATTTTCTCGTCGATGAAGGGGTGGTGGAGGATGTCCTGTTTGCGCTCTTGCCACGCGGTGAGGACTTTCTTGCGGCTGTCGGGTTTCAGGAAAACGGCTCCGCTTTGCTGGATTTCGAAATCGTCGGCGCGGATTTGCTGGCGGTTGAGTAGGGATAGGGCGAGGCGGTCTGCGAAGATGGAGCGGAATTCCTCCATGAGATCGAGGGCGAGAGAGTGACGACCGGGGCGGGGCTGGTGGAGGAAGCCGGATTGGGGATCAAGGCCTACGGTTTCGCAGGCGGAGCGGCAGTCGTGTGCGAGGAGGACGTAGAGAAAGGATAGGAGGGCGTTGGTGCGGTCGAGCGGTGGGCGTTTGGTGCGGCCTTTGAGCAGGAAGGCGGGATCATCTGTGGTGAGGAGGTGATTGAAGGTGGCGAAGTATGCTGCGGCGGATTCGCCTTCGATGCCGCGCAGGGAGTCGAGCGAGGTGGTGCGGGTGGCGGCGGAGATGCGGGTGGCGAGGAAATCGGCGGTGCGGGTAAGGGCGTGGGCGCGTTCTGGAGATTTGGTGCCGTGATCGCGGGCGGCTCGTTGGACGATGGCGCGGGTGTTGTGGAGCTTCGCGGCAATCATGTTCTGTGAAATCGCGAGGGCAGCGGGTTCGTTTTCCGCGCGGCGGTATTGCTCGCGGCGGAGCAGGATGTTTCCGGAAACGCCGCCGTAGGAGCTAGAGATGAATTTCCCGTGAGGTGAGAGGAAGGTGACGGATACGCCGTGCTCGTGGCAGCCTGCCATGAGGCTTGCGGAAACGGTGGTATCCCAGCCGAAGGTGACGATGCCCTCGAGGTTATGGAGGGGGACGCGGAGTTTGGTTTCGCCTTCGTGCCGGATCTCGACGGCGGCTCCGTCCTTGCGGAGGTAGGCGCCTTCGAGGGTGACGTAGAGGATGTTAAGGTGCTGCTTCATCGTTGGGCGGATTTGAGATCTCAGATTTGAGATTTGAGATTTAAGATTCGAGATTCTTCAGAGCGGGCCGTTGCGGCGTTCCCATTCGAGGCGGGCGGGGTGGTTGGCAGGCATTTTGGCGATCATTTCCCGCTCCATGGTGGAGAAACTTTCGGCTCCCTTCTTGATGGCGTTTGCCTTGTCCCAATCTGCCTTGGATTTTTCGGTGAGGTGGCGCGGGCCTTTGATATCGGAATTCTGGAGGAAATCCGCCCAGGCGCGTAGCTGGCGGGAGCAGGATTCGGCGAGGGATTTCAAATTTGAGATCTGAGATTTGAAATCGCGCAGCGCCGGGCGGCGTTCGAAGAAGCAAAGCATGGAGCGGACCTCGCCGGAGGAGCCGCGGGCGATGTAGAGGAAGGCGATGAGTTCATTGGTGCTGCCGCGCTCGAAGCCCTCGGCGATGTTGTTGGAAACGGATAGGGAGCAGCGGTCAAGCTGGTCGCGCTTGGAGTAGGTGATGTGTTTTTTGGCTGCGATCAGGAAGTCTTCGCAGTCTTCGGCGAGCTTGATTGCGGATTGCCAGACGGGGAGGTCTTCGAAACGTTCGTATTTCATGGTGTTGTGCGATTTGAGATTTTCCCGGGGCTGTTAGGTGGGGGAATGGAGGCGGGACTGGAACCATGCGGCGGCTCCGCGTTTCAGGCGGAGGGCTTTGGGTTGGCAGAGGTCGATTAGGGAACAGGCGTCGCATTTGCGGGCTTCGTATTCGGCGCTCGGGGTGACGCCGGCGCGTTTCATTTCGTGGACGGCGGCTATGGTGGAGAAAGTTAGGCTGCGAAGCCCTTCATCGAGCTTGATCTCGGTGCGACGGCGGGTTTTTCCGTAGAAGATGAGACCTATGGGAATGGTGGTGGCGAACATTTCCTCAAGGCAGATGGCCTGGGCGCAGACTTGGACTTCATCGGCGCGGTGGGATTTTGGTTTGCCGCGTTTGTATTCGACGGGGGTCACGCTGCGCGTGGATTTGAAATCTGAAATTTCAGATTTGAGATCGTGGATTTCTACGATGTCGCAGATCCCAGTTAGTCCGTGTATTACGGAGGAGACGTTGAGGTGGCGGAGGATGGAGCCGCTGGCGCGGTGCTCGTCCGGGCCTTCGTTGGCCTTCTTGTGTAGGAGTTGGCCCTCTGCCGTGAAGCGGTTTTCTGCCCAGACCTGCTCGTTGTGAATCAGGGCGCACTGACGCGGGCAGTAGAGGAAGTGCTGGAGTGCGGAGAGGGGGATGAGTTGTGCTTCGGCGGTCACTTGGGGTCTTCGTTTCAGGAAATAAACCTCTTTCCAAGTTCTGTAAGACGGTAGCGTTGGGTTGGGCTGTTGGGGGAATCCGGTTCGGTTCTGGAGAGCAAGCCACCGGCAAGAGCGGGATTGAGATAGTTCCTGCGAAAATAGGTTTTATGTGTCAAACCCATCCGCTTCAGCAGCTCTTGGATGCCGATTGCTTGGTCCGGATCGAACGCAGACAACAGCCGTTTTACTGGGTCACTTACTGGATCATTTACTAGGTCACTATTTGAAGAGGTAAGAACCGCATCCAGCAATGCTTGGAGTATGAATTCCGCAAAAGGAGCCACGTTCGCTTGCTGGTCTGATGCTGCCAGTGCCTTGTAATACGCTGCTTGTCGGTCGTGAACGACGCTTTCCACCGGAAGGAAGGCGAGTTGAGGTTTCCACTTCGACAGAACCACTGTTTGCCAGAGCCGACCGATGCGACCATTCCCGTCGGAAAACGGATGGATGAACTCGATTTCGTAGTGCAATGCCGCACTGGCGAGCAAGGGGTGGAGATCCGTGCTCTTCATCCATGCGAACAGATCCTTCACCAGGTATGGCACACGCTCCGCAGGTGGAGCCATGTGGACAAGGCACTTACCCTGATAGATACCTACGCCTCCGGTCCGGAAACGTCCAGCATCATCTGCCAGTGACTGCATCAAGGTGGCATGGGCGGTGAGAAAATCGCGTTGCGACGATGGATTGAGCGTCCCCAGCAATTCATACGCAGCGATGGCGTTTTTCACCTCCTGGATCTCACGTGGCAGGCCACGGATCCGCTTGCCTTCCAAAATCGCCGTCACCTGTTCCAGGCTAAGGCTGTTGTTTTCAATGGCTAGGGACGCATGAATCGAGCGAATCCGGTTTTCCCGCCGAAGTCGCGGCGAGATTGCGCCCTCCGCCGCCCACCGTCCCAACGCCTCACTGATTCGGGAGATCAGATCAATCAGATGAGGGGTGATGGTGAATGGCGGTTGGTAGGGCATGGGGTTAGTTCTTTTCTTGTTCGGCGAGAACCTGCAGCCAGCGGTTCATCGAGATAAAAACGGGGCCATGTTCATCGGGCAAGGTCTTGTCCGAATAGACCCACCAGCCCCCGGCGATCCCGGCGAGGGTGCGGAGTTCGGCGGTGATTTTCCTGCGGTCTGGGGTCGTGAGAGACTCGTCATCGTCAGCAGGCCCTTCCCAGAGGATAAATTCCAAGCTGCCCAACCAACCCGCGCAGTAATAATCCTCCGAGTAGTCCCGCATCCGGCGAAGCAGGACTTCCCTGGCTAGCTCCGCGTAGGTGGGTGGTGGTGGGTCGTTGGGCATGGTTGGTGCTGTGGATGATTACCGGAAGTCAAAATCCAGCTAGGATTTCAGGTTTGAGTTCACCTTTTCCTTCGTCTTTGGTGAAAGTTAAAGTTAGTTTGCTTTCTTCTAGGATTTCACCGGATTTGGGATCGACGTTGTCCTTTAGGCTTCCATGGACTTTGGCGGATGAGAGATCACCGGAGGGGCAGGTATGTTTCCACCAGATGACTTTCAGTATTTCCATGCTGCCGTCGGGGCGGGCGGAGGAAGCGTCATTCTCAAACATGGAGCACAAGGCTAGTTTGAGCTTTTCAGCATCCTCGTCGCTGAAGCCGGTGCCGGTCTGATCGGAGGCGAGCTGGGAGTTGATGCTTCCGAAAAAGGTGTAGATGCCGAAATCGACACGGTGCTTCATGCCCATGGTGTCCGAACCCTTTTTACCAGCTTTGGTGTCCTCAAGATTCGTACTCTTTGTGATTTGGATGCTGGATATGCCGACTGGTTCCAAACTGTAAGCGGAATGGATGGTGACTGGTCCGCGGACGGGAATGGAGACTCCTTCTCCTGACTTGGTGCCTTTGAAAGGGAAGATTTGTCCGAATGCCCGTACATCATACCACTTTTCACATGCTTGTTTCTTGAACCTTCTTGGGTCTTTCAGGTCGAAGTCCTTTGAGGCATCAATCCTCGCCTTGATGGACTGGTGTTCGTCGTTGGTGTTGTCGTTGGACTGAACGAGAATGTTTTCTTTATGTTTCATGGTCATCAAGCGATTGCGGATTTTACGCTTTAGGCAGACATCGGAGATTTCACCGATATCATCGTAGTTAGTTCGAGGGCGGTTTCCGTTGAGTGGGTCGCCGTTGGGATTGGCGTTCTTGACGGAGAGGATTACTGCAAAGTCGTACTTGTATTTGGTGCTCATAATTTGAAAAGTTGTGGGTTGTTAATTTGTCGGGTTCAGTCTTCGTTTGATTCGGTGTTGGTTTCTTCTGGGTCTGATTCGTTAGATTTTTTGGTGTAGAGAGCGGAGCGTTGGCAGTGGTAGCCGAGAAGGTATTCGCCTTCTAGTTTGGTGTCCTTGGTGAAGTCGTCAGGTAGAAATAGGTTATTGATAGCATCTAATTCTGTCTGGTAGCGATGGAGCAAACCGGGTTTGTTTGCTTTGAGCCTGCGGACATAGGGTTCGAGGCGTTGGTAGAGTGTTGGCCAGGTGTCGTAAGGACGCGAGGAGAAGCGCTGCATCATACGCGCAGCATTTGTGGGGCGGTTTTCTTCTTTTCCCAAAGCGGCTTGCTCGAGGACATCGGCGACTGCTAGTAAGCGACCGTAGAGATAGCTTCGGGAGTTACGTTCGGTATCTAATGACATGGTGTAGTTTGTTTGTTTGTTTTTCTGAATCTGTTGTTTTCGATAAAGGGCGCAGGCAATGCCGAGTGCTTTTTCCCATTCCCAGTGTTCAAGACCTATTCGGGCACCGGCACGTTGTATGCAGGATGTGACAAGATCGTTAGGAATGGGACGGGCTTCAATGATGCAGGGAAGCAAACGACGATAGGTTGCGGACTTTAGTTTATCATCTAGACGAGATCCGTAGGCTGCTTGGGCGATTTCGTAGGGTGATGGAGCACCAAAGAATCGTCGTCCCTTGTTGTGGTAAAGAAGCCATGCTGTGGTGTCGTGCCACTTTTCAATACGATCTAAGAATTCACTGGCTGTAAGCTCGCGAAAGTAGGTGAGTGCCATTCGACCAGGGGTGGCGGAATCGAGTGAAATGACCAGAACCTTAGTGGTATCGCCAAGGGCTTTTCTGTAGCCGAGGAGTTTTTGCTTGAGGGCTTGGGCAACGCTCTGTCCGGTGTTGGCGGCTTCAATCGAAGCGATGCGATCGCGATGCTCTTGTTCGAGCAACTTATCGATGTCCTCCTCTTCGGCGCTATCGGTAGCGAGTTGCAGACTTGAATCGAGGGGATTCGGGATGTCCTGATTATTGATCGACCATGCGACAATGGCTTGCTCTCCCAACCGTGTCCCTTGTTTTGAAATTAACCAGCGCAGGGCATTGTGCGCCTTCTGAGTAACATCGAAACTAACAGAAGCTGCTTCGATGCCGCTAGGATCGGTGAATCTACCTCGGAAGGTGAATCCGCTGCCGTCGTTGGAAGAGATGAGTTTGGCTTTGTCTGCTGCGTGCCGCAGTTTTGCTGGGTGCTGGATGGCAAGAGGTTCTTGTTTGCCGGTCACATAGCAGAGACCAGAAACTTCTTGGGTTGTCTTGTAGTGCTCGCTCCAACTTTCCCAAACACTTGGATCTTCACACAGATTCGGTACAGGATCGCCGGGTATTTCGACCCGCCACCGAATGAATGAATCTTGCGGAGTGGAGGTTGTCGGAAGGGAAGCGAATATCTCTGGTGGATCGATTTCTTTGTTTTTCCACTCGTTTAGAAAGCTGTCCTGACCCGCGGGCGAGGAAGCGGTCGGGATGATTTTGTGGGAGACGAGGTCACGGATGAGTCTGTCTTTTTTTATGTAATCGTGAAGGATTTTGACTTTGGGATGAGGATGAGTTTCTTGCCAACGATTGAGCAGCGAGAGATACTCCTGATGGGGTTCCGAAGGATTTCCTGAGAAACCTGATGTGACGATCCCTCCGTATTCGATGAAATCTCCGGCTAAGTATTGGAGCTTATCGCAAAGTGGGTGTGAGGTTGGTTTTGATCCTGCGCGACCGCCGGATTGCTCTGTGCATGGGACTAGTGTTTTCTGCTGCTTTTTCGGAATGACTTTTGCGGAAACGAAATTCGAACGATGGTCCAGAATTACTTCGATATTGGCGTTTTGCGTCGTGTGAGAGAGCGGTAGAAGCAAGGCATCGACTCCTTCTTTGATAACTCCAACATCTGTCACGCAATTGTTGTAAGTGCGGTAAAGTGCTTCGATCCAATTCATGAGAGTTGTTGGTTGGGTTCGTTGAGTCCGACGCTCGCCGGTGGATTTGGTTTCATGTCGCGGAGGATCCTGCGGGTTAGGCTTTGTTCGTCGGCACGGGGGAATCTGATTATGCTATCAGCTCCAATTTTTGCGCTCCAGAAACGTGCTACGAGTTCGTTCTGGCCGGTGGCGTCAGGATAATCGAATCCGTGAAACATGTTGCCGTAGGAAAGTTCGCCGTGCTGTTGATGCTGGTTTTCTTCTTCGCCAAATGTGCAGGGCTGGACGTAGCCTTGGCACTCGCGAGTGCCGAGGAAGATGTCGCGGCGGCCTCCTTTGCGGATCATGCGCTTGGCAATGTCTAGGTGCTTCGGTCCTACTCGATCTGGCTTGAGATCGTCGCGCAGCAGATTCCACTCGAAGTGTGCCCTGACTTGGTAGCTGACATCGGTTAGGTAAGTGTATGTGGCCAGGGTGTTTCCTCCGCTGATATTGATAGGCTTGATGTTTTTGGCTTCGGTGCGAATGGGGCGCATGACCCGAACTTCATCGATGACCCACGTGAAAACCGGCTTCCAATAAATTGATTCGGTAATGCCTTTGATAGCTTCGTAGGTTGGGATGTGGTAGCTGCATTTTTCACCGCCGACTCGGGTGATCGGATCGGTGAACAGGGCGTATCGTCCCCAGACTTCGTATTCAATTTGTTTGCTGTGGATTTCTTGGTTCATGATTTCGGGGTCAGACGTAATAGGATTCGGAAAGGGCTTCGAGGGTGATTCCATAGTCCTCACTGTAATGTGCGGGTGCGAGTTCAAAGATGCCAGAATCGGGATAGATCTCGGAGATGGCTCGCGATTCGCTGAGTTTTTTGATGATATGGGGAAAGGCGTTTACGGTGAACTTTTGAGCCTGCTTGTGGAGTCTGATCTTCTTCGGCAGAGGAATGTTTTCGTTTTCATAACAGGCGGCGAGCTCAGATATGAGGGCGCTTCCAGCTTGGTAAGGAACGAGGATTCCTTGCGTGGGTGCATCAATGACCCGGAAGGCTTCGGCGGCGGTGGAGTGGGCTTGCTGAAGGGCAAGCGCAAGCGGCGAGCGGTCTGTGCCGCGTTCCGAGCATTCTTTGATGGAAGCACCGTTGGTGCTAAGGAGTTCAATCAAGGTTGTGTTCTGTGAAATCTCTGTTTTTTGATGATCTGGTTTTGGACGGGCTTTGACCTCGTAGGTCATTTGAGGTGCACGATCGTAAAAGTAGTATTCGTAGAAAAGTGTCATCGCCGCTTCGGAAAGGAGGCTGTCGTCAAACCTCTTAGGATCATCGTGAAATTCACGAAAGACCCGTAGTGTGACTTCTTGGCCGACTTTGATTTCGGCTAGTGCCTCGGGTAGTGATTCCTCGGAGAAGTTGAGGACGTAGACGGGTTTTTTTTCAGCGTGGTGGCCGTGGCGATTGCAGCGTCCGGCTGCCTGTATGATCGAATCAAGCCCGGCGAGGGAGCGGATCACACAGCCGAAGTCGAGATCGACACCAGCTTCGATCAGTTGCGTGCTGATGCAAATGAGAGGCTGCGGATTTTTCGGATCAATCGTTTGGCGAATGAATGAAATTTTGTGCTGGCGATGGGCTGGGCACATGTTGGTGCTGAGATGCACGACGGGATGATTGGTTTCGGATCTGATTCGATCAAATATGTTTCTGGCGCTGTCTTTGGTGTTGCAAACGATGAGGACGGACTGGTGATCGTTTTGCTGTTCGAGTGCGAATTCTGTTATTTCCTGATTCGACCATTTTTCGGGGCGGACGCGGTCGATGATTTCTGTGCGGCGTAGGTTTTGAGATAGGGTGTGTTTGTTTGTGATGATGCTGCCATCTTCCGGGATTCTCAGATGGCCGTATTTCGGGTTTACCCTGTCTAAGAGAGGCATTGTTGCCGTGCAGAGAACTGCTGTTGAGTTTGCCTGAGTTGTTAAGAAATTCAGTGCATTGTTGAAGAGATGTACTGTTTTGATGGGGAGGCACTGTATTTCATCAAAGATGAGAATGGCGTTGCCCATCTGGTGCATTCTGCGGGCGGCTTTGGTTCCAGCGGAGTAGAGCGCATCAAGGAATTGCACCATGGTGGTGAAGACGATGGGAGCGTCCCAGTTTTCTGATAGGACACGGTTTGCCTTTGTGTCTTTTTCGTCTGAAAGATTGGAATGGTGTTCCAAGACATTTGCATCGCCTAAGATATCCCTGACCTCGTTCGCGTTTTGCTCGATGATCGTGGTGTATGGTAGAATGTAGATGATGCGATCTACGGGATGTGTAGCAGTGGAGACTGCCCTGTGGAGGGCAAAACGTAGGCTGGCGAGAGTTTTTCCGCCGCCTGTTGGGACTGGGAGGGTGAGGATACGCTTCTGATGCTCTGCGGCTTGCCTGCACTCTTCCGAGATGATGGAGCGTATCTGATTAATTCGTGAGTCGGTGGTGAATGTTCTAATGTGCTGCTCAAACAGATCGAGTAAGGATGCCCAATCGGCTGGGGAAGTAAGATTTCTAATCGCTGCTTTGCTTGGGTCTTCGAAGTCAATGGTGTTGATGCGATCTGCATCCAAGAGGCAACTGAAGAGGAAGCGGGTATAGAGGGCTAAGTGGAATGGGAATAGCTCTTTGCCTAGCTCCTTGTGAATTGAACTGATGCGCTGTTTGGCTTCCGAGTGAAGGTTCAATTCAACGACGGCTTGTTTGATTTGCTCGATGATCGATGTATCTGCTTTGGAGAGTGATTCGCTGAGGTGGCTTTTGTGATCTGGCTTTTGGATTCTCGTTAAGAATGGGGAGGCACCTTGTAGGTTTATGCAATCCAATATGCCTGCGCGGCTGTGATGAGAAATCAATGCGGCACATAGAGCCTGGATGTGAATTTTTGTGGTAAGCGGTGTCCCTTGTGTGATTTCCCTCCAGAGATACTGCGCTCCTGCTGTCGCATGATCGCGTCCATGTGATGGCATTTTTGCCGAATCTTTCTGGGCTTTTTCCCCATTTAAACCAGTAGCGTCACGAATGAAATTTTGGAATACATCCGAGTATTTTCCGAGGTCATGAAGAAGACCCATAAGTTGTCCGCTGATTGGGAGTCCGATCTTTTCCGTGAAGCGCGCGCAGAGTTCAGCGGTCTCGCACAAATGATCTGAAACCCACTGCGTGGTTTGGTCGTGAGCGCGGTAGTGAGCGATTTTTGACATCCGGGGGTTTAGAGTTTCAAGAATTGGGAAAGTGTGGGCGCGGGCATTGATCCCTGGCTTCGCCGAAGGGGGTGAAGAGAGGTTCCCAATCGAATGGTGGTTTGCCTTCGAGGGTGTGGGCGTATGGAGGGAAGGTCATTGTGGGAAATTGGTTGAGGGAGCTGCTTGGAATGGCGGTTTCCCTGGGGAGCAGGGGGTCTAAAGGAGTTCTATTCCGGGATATTGTTGGATGAGGGGATCGGAAGACATGAGTGGGAGGCCGTGTGCCATGGCTTGACAGATGAGCTGGCGGTCGAAGGGATCGCGGCGGATGAAGGGAAGGGAGCCAGGAGGAGCGCTGCGGATTCCTGGAGGGGGAGTTCGGCGAAGTGGTGGAGGTGCCTTAGCTTGGGGATGTAGATGGCGGGTGCTTCGGGTAGGGTGAGTTTGCCGATGCTGTGTTTGATGGCGATTTCCACGGCGGATACTGAGCTGAAGAAGACGATGTTCTGAGGGTCAGCGAGTAGTTTTGCCCTGGATGCGGTAAGTTTTTTGTCCCCTGTGAAAAACCAGAGAGCGTCGCAAGTATCGATGAGGAAATTCATAGCTTAAAGGGTTACCTACAGCAACTGATTGATTCGGCAGCGGATTTTGGTATAATCCTAAGGAGACGATTCCATCCGGGGGCGCGGATTGAAACCTGTAGGGAATTCTTTTCCGGTGAATACTGGAAGCCTCGTCCCTGCTCAGGCAGGGACGAGGCCGTCCTCAGGAGCCATAGAAATCCGCTTCGATATCTGGTGACGGATCGTTGAAGTCGGCGGGAACTATGAATTCCCCTTTCGCGAGGCTGCCCGGGCGCTTGCTTGCCATAGGGTATGCCGGGACGAGAAAGGCGACCAAGTTGTCTTTTTTGGTAACGGCGAATGTCTCCCCTTGTTCCAAGGAGGAAAGAAGAGCCGGGTCGAACCTGAGCTGTTTGTTGTCGATCACTTTCATGAACTGTATTTAGTTTAGATGTTCTTCCGCTCATCGGAAAGCAGGAATTTTGGCTGTTGATTGGTAAGTGATGATGGTGGCGGCATTTTTTCCGGTGCTTCCGGTTTTGATCCTCGGCTTCGCCGAAGGGGGTGAAGAGAGGTTCCCAGGTGCTTTTGTCCGGATTGGTTGTTTTGCCGTCCTGGAGGAGGGAGGTGTGGGCGAAGAAGGATTCGTGCATGGGATTTTCGGGATTGTGGAGATTGGGTGTGCGGGGGAGGTGGTGTCGAGGGAGAGGGAGATTGGTTTTTGCTGGTGCGGGTTGAAACGACAGGAATGTCGTTTCTCCTTGGGTGGGTGGGTAAAAGCTGAGATTCTGAAAAGCTGAAAAATTGATCCGCCTGCGCCAAGGCTACGGGCGGACGAGAAGGCTGGGATTTTGGACTCGCCGACTGAAGTCTGCGCTCCGTTTTTACAGGCGGAGGATGGATTCGATTTGGGCGAGGGTGAATTCTCGGTGGGCTAAGCGGAGGGGGAGGGCTGCGCGGTTTTTTGGGGGCTTTTGGGAGGCGAGGGTGATGATGCCTTCTAGGGGGGTGTCCTCGCCGATTAGGGTGAGGCGGACTCGGCTGCCGAGGATGATGCCGTAGCGGGATTCAAATTCCTTTTTCCGGCGGTCGAGTTCTTCCTGCCATTTGCGGTAGCCGGTGCCGTCGCTGGGTTGGTTGAAGTCGAGCTCTCCTTGGTTGAAGTCCATGATGAGGGAAACTTTAAATTTTAAATTTCAAACTCCAAGGAAGAAGGGAGATTGGGGATTGGGGTTTCCCGCGCTGCGGGGTGCAATGAGTGACATCCGGGAGATGTGACTGTCCGCAGCGCGGAAAAGGGGATGTGGGTGAATGCTGAAAGGCTGGAGTTTTTAAGGGCTAAGACGCTAAGAGGCTAAGAGGCTGAGGTTTTGTAGGCGGACTAAAGTCCGCGTTCCGGTTGGTTAAGGTTTCTTAAGTTTTGACTGGTGTTGGCGGTTTGGGGTGGGTAGTTAAGTTCTTGTGTGTCGTTTTAATCGACGGGATTAAATTTCCAGAAATGGGTGAGTCCGTCAATAAAAACGATAGGTTATTTTTAAACGACAAGTTGCAAATGGGAAATACGAGTAATAGGGAGCAGTGGGCAGGGCGGGAGAGATTGCTTTTTATCGAGCGTTTGGCTTGGTGGAAAGGGGTGGTGAATCGGGGGGATGTGCGGGAGGTGTTTGGAATTTCTGCGGCGCAGGCTTCGGCGGATTTGCAGGGGTATCAGGAGATGAATTCGTCTGCGCTAGCTTATAATGTGCGGGCGAAGCGTTATGAGGCGGGGGAGGGGATGGCTTGTGTGATGCATGAGCCGCGGCTGGAGGAGGCGGTCTCGATTTTTCTGGGCGTGAGGGTGCCGGGGTTGTGTTTGGCTGGGCGGATGCAATCCGCCGCCACGGTGGATTTTTTCAGGCCGCTGGTGCGGGAGGTGGACGCGGGGGCGCAGCGGCGGGTGTTTTTGGCGCTGGACGGGGGCAGGCGGCTGCGTGTGAAGTACTGGAGTGTGAGCAGTAGCCGGGGTTCATCGCGCGAGATTGCGCCGCATGCTTTGGCGCACGATGGCTACCGCTGGCATGTGCGGGCGTGGTGTTTTGAGAACGGGGAGTTCCGGGATTTTGTGTTGAGCCGGATTGAGGGCGCGGAGTGGCCGGGGGATCTATTTACCGCTCCTGTAGTAGATATGGAATGGGAGCGGGTGGAGACTGTGGTTTTGCAGCCGCACTCGGGGCTGGATGAGGATCAGCGGAAGACGATGATCCGGGACTACGGAATGAAGGGTGGGAAGCTCAAGGTGAAGGTGCGGGCTGCGATGAAGGAATATTTCCTGGCGCACTGGCGGGTGCCGGTGAAGGAGCGGCCGGCGCATTTGGAGGTTTTAAAATCCAACTCTCAAAATTCAACTTCCAAGGAGAACTGAATCACGGACTGCCCCGGGACGGGGCAGCTACGGCTCAATGTCGATGCCCATTTTTCTGGCGCGTTCGTGCCAGAGGTTGCGGGCGTGTTGCTGGAGGTCTGGGACTTTGTCGGTTTCGTCGACGATTTCGAAACCGAAGATGGTTTCGATGATGTCTTCAAAGGAGACGAGGCCGACGGTGGTTCCGAATTCATCGGTGACGAGCATGATGTGGTGGCGCTCGGCGATGAAGCGTTGGAAGAGTTTATCGACGGGGGTGTATTCCGGGGTCATGGCGATGGGCTTCATGACGTCTGAGAGGATGCCGGTGTCGTAGTGGTCTTTGAGGTGGGCGAGAAGGGCGTCGCCGCGGATGACGAAGCCGGTGAAGTCGTCGGTGCCTTTGTCGTAAATGGGGATACGGGTGAAAGGTTTGTTTTCGATGAGGGCGGCAAAATCGGGGAGCGGGGTGGATTGCGGGAGGGAGAAGATGACCGGGCGGGGGGTCATGATGTCGGAGACTTTCATCACGTGGAGCTGGATGAGGTTTTGGACGAATTGGCTCTCACGCTCGTGGAGGGAGCCGGAGGTCTCGCCGATGCGGGCCATGGCGAGGAGTTCCTCGCGGTGCTCTGAGAGGTCTGGGTCCGAGCTGGCGGGGGTAATGAGGCCGGTGAGGGATTTTGAGGCGAGGACGAGGGGCTTGAGGGCGGTGATGAGGAAATTGCAGCCGAGGGAGGTGAAGGGGGCGAGGTTGTTTGCGAAGCGTGAGCCGATGGTTTTCGGGATGATTTCCGTGAAGATTAGGATGGCGAGTGTAAGAACGGCGGCGAAGATTGCCTCGCCGGTGTTTCCGTAGATTTTTGCGTATTGTGCGCCTGCACCGGCAGCACCCATGGTGTGGGCGATGGTGTTGAGGGTGAGGATGGCGGAGAGCGGGCGGTCGATATCGGCCTTGAGTTTTTCCATACGTGCGCCCCAGGGCATGCCTTTTTCCTTTGCGCGGTTAATGGCGGAGGGGGTGACGGTGAGTAGGCCGGCTTCCAGCAGGGAGCAGATGAAGGAGGTGAAAATCGCGATGAGGACGTAGGTGATGAGAAGGGGCATGTTTGGAAACTTTTAACTTTCAATATTTAACGATCAAGGGAGAAGGAAGGGCCGACTGAAGTCAGCGCTCCTGGCGTGAGTAGTGTTTTGCTAGGGCAGTGGCTAGTGCGGTGGCGTATTCTTGGAAGATGGAGGGGAGTTCTTGGCCGTCGATTTCCTTTAGGCCTTTGAAGTCGCCAGCTTGGATGCGGGTGTAGTCGATGGTGGAGTTCATGACGTAGGGTTCCATGAAAATGACGGGGCAGTTGTAGAGGCGGTTGGCGAGGAGGTTGCGGGCGTAGAGGAAGTTGCTGCCTGGGATGTTGCGGAAGTTGTTCCCGCCCGGGGTGTAAATGTAGGGTGGTAGGGAGGTGATTTCCGCGAAGGTTTCGGCAACGGTTTTTCCAACGAGGGCTTCTTCTTCGTGGGTGCGTTGGAGGATTTTTTTAAGGAGAGCGAAGCGTTGGTCGGCGAGGTGGACTTCGTCTGAGGTGTATGCGCCGTTGAGGAGGATGTGGAAATGGGTACGGGGGACGAGGGTGGGGTTTTTCGGGTCGCCCCAGCCTTCGGCGTTGAAGTGGAGGCAGAGGACGAGGTCGGGTTGGATGGTTTGGTTGACGAGGTCGGCACGGGCGCGGATCTCGGCAGTGCGGTAAAAGAGGCGTTCGGCGAATCTTTGCAGTGAGAGTGGATCTGAAGCGGATGATTCGTCGGCATGGTTGGTGAGGTTTTCCGGGCGGAGCGGGGTGATGGGTTCGGTGGTGGTGCGGACGAGAGTGACTTGCGCGCCCATTTCCTCAAGGAGAGGTTTGAGGAATTTTCCGACGTGGAGGGTCATGTCGCCTTCGGTGACAGGTTTATCTTCGCCGATCTGGAACCAGCGTTCCTCGATTTTCGCCCATTTACCGCCGATGTGGCCGGGGTCGATGGCGATGTGTAGGCCGGTGAGGGGTTTCTCTGGCGGCGGGATGGGGAGGGATGAGGTTTCCTGCCAATGGCGGGGGACGGGGAGGGTTTTCTGGGGTGTCGAGAAATTCAGGGTGAAGGGGAGTTCTGCGGGATCGGTTGAGGTGAGGATTTCGGCGGAATTTTCCTCGATATTGATGTAGGTTTGCCAGGTGTTATCGGTGGTGAAGATTTCGGTGAGGAGCTTTTCGAAATCTGAGCGGGAGATGGTGTGCTGGTAGGCGTTGAGTTCCGTCCAATCGGGAGCTTCCGCAAGCAGGGAGAGGGCGAAGGGGGTGGGAGGGGGTAACTTTGGTTGGATGGCGGAAGGTTTCGGGGCGCCTGGGCGGAGTGTAAGAAATAGGATCAACGCACCGAGCAAGCAGGTGGCGATGATGGGGGCGGGATTGCGCATGCCTCCTAGATAACCGCAGATTTGGATTTGTTAAACTTGAATTGAGATGAATCGTGAGGCTGGAGGCCCGGCATGATGGGTTGCATTGATGTGGCGGGGGCTGTTAGCTAGGCGAGTTGAAAACTCGGTGGACATTGCGTGATCTGGTGGATTTCGAGGTGCTTTCGGCTCGCGAAGAAGCTGTGCATGTGGATGAGGCGGCGATGCGTGAGGCGGTGAGGGGGCTGGAGGGGGCGCGGGCGAGGCGGGTTGGGATGAAGGTTTGGCTGGATCGGGCGCGTGGGAAGGAATCTCCTGGGGAGGTCTGGACGAGTGGGAGATTTTTGGTAGGTGCGGGAGCTGTGATCTTGATGTTTCTGGCAGGGATAGCCGTGATGACGGGAATGCTGGATAGGGATCGGATGGCGTTTCATGTGCCGATGGTGCTGGGGTTGAGTGTGGGGTTGCCGTTGCTGATTCTGGTGGCGGGGGGATTGGCTTGGCTGGTGAGAGGAAAGCTTTCGCGCGGCTTTGGTTTTTTTGAGCGGTTGCTGGGGTGGCTGATTGGGAAGTTCAGTGGTGCGGAGAAGATGGGATGGTGGCGTGAATTGCGGCTTGAGGGAGGGAAAGGTTGGGAGGCGCTGGGATGGAATCTGGTGCGGTTGACGCAGGCGGGGGCGGTGATGTTTTCCCTTGGGCTGATGGCGGGGCTGCTCGGATGTATCTGGTTTTTTGAGGTTGGGTTTTATTGGGAATCGACGACGCCGGAGTGGATGGCTGCGCGGATCTACGAGGTTTGTGGTTTTTTAAGTGCGCCTTGGGGTTGGGCTTGGCAGGGCGGTGTGGTTTCGATCATGGGAATCGCCGGGACAATGTGGACAGAAGAGGGTGTGATGGCTGGGCGGATGCAGTCCGCTGCCACGTGGTATCCGTTTTTGTTTGCGACGATTTTCGTTTGGGGGTTGCTGCCTAGGGTGGTGCTTTGGGTGGTTGCTTTCCTGAAAGAGAGGCGGGCGTTGGGTGCATTGAATTTTCAGTCGAGGCGGCATCGTGAGCTTTGGCGGGAAGTGATGGGAACGCGGCGGTCGGATGTCAGTGAGATTCCGTTGGATGGGGTGTTGGTGCTGGATGTGGGGGGGACTGGGTTGAAGCGGGAGGATCTGCGGGGCTTTTTATTGCGCCGCCTGCGGGTGAACCCGGGTGAGTGGTATGAGGTGGGAGTTTGGGATGAAAAGGGTGAGGTAGCGGCAACGGAATCGATCCGCAGTGCTCCTGCGGGTGTGGTGCTGCTTGCTGAGGGTTGGGCGCTTTCGCCGCCTAGGATGGAGGCGCTGCACGCGCAGGTTCGGAACATCACGGGGGATGAGACTGCGATCTATTTTCTTGTGGTTAATGCCGGGAATGGGGGGTTGCCAGCCGGGGTCAAGGAAGAGGAGAAGGAGATCTGGCGGGACTTTGTGGATGGATTGGCGGATGCTTCAGCGGAAACATTTTTCTATGAGGAGGAGGAAGCATGAGTGATGGGGTGCCGGAATTTGCGGTGGTCGGGCGGGTCAATATGGGCAAGAGCGCGGTGATCGCGACCTTGCTAGAGATCGACGACAATGAGGTTTTGCGGGTGAGTCCGACGCCGGGAGAGACGACCCGAGCGCAGGCGCACAAGGTGGTTTTCGGGAGGAAAGAATGCGTGAGGTTTATCGATACCCCTGGATTTTCACGCCCGGTCGAGGCGATGCGGGCGATTCAGAAGATTCATGGTGAGGGGACTCCGGGTCGCGCTGATTTGCGGCGGTTTATTGAGGAGAAAGGTGAGGATTTCACGGATGAGAAACGTTTGTTAGAGCCGCTGCTGGATGGTGCGGGGGTGTTGTATGTGGTCGATCCCAGCAAGCCGTTGCGGGATGATTTTTTAGCCGAAATGGAGATCTTGCGATGGACTGGAAGGCCGAGGTTGGCGCTGATGAACTTGCGCGAGGATAGTGAGACGGGTGACGAGGAGCTTTGGAGGGAGAAGCTGGGGAGCGCGTTCAATTTGGTGCGGACTTTCGATGCGCACCGGGCGAAGTATGAGCAGAGGTTATTGCTGATGAAGGCGTTGCTGGAGATCGAGGAGCGGCATCGGGGGAAGTTGGAGGAGACGATCCAGTTGATAGAAATGGAGTGGGATGAAAGGCGGAACGAGGCGGCGGAGGTGGTGCGTGAGTTTTTGGCGGAGGCTTTGGAGCTGCGGGTCAGCGTGAGGATCGAGGACAAGGATGAGCGGATGCCTACCCGGAGGAAGCAGAAGGAGGCTGATCTGAGGGCGAAGTATTTCGAGCGGCTCAAAAAGCTGGAGAGGGGGTGTTTTTCGAAACTTCTGGGTATTTACCGGCATCATCTACTGAAGGTGGAGAGTGCTGAGGAGTCGTTTCAGGATATTGATCTGGAGAGTGAGGAGGTCTGGATGAAATGGGGTTTGAGTCGGGGGCAGTTGACCTTGGTGGCGGCGGCGACTGGGGCAGCGGGTGGTGCCGCGATCGATGCGGCAACTGGGTTTTTCTCGCAGGGGATTTTTACGGCGATCGGAGGGCTGAGCGGGGCTGGCGCGGCGTGGTTCAAGGGTGGGTTGCTGCCGGATTTGAGAGTGGATTTGCGGGAGGGAGTTAAATTTTCTACAGGAGAAACCAAAGAGCTGGTGATGGGACCACCGGGCAACGCGAATTTCCCGTGGATTCTTTTGGATGGGATATTGGTCCGTTACGTGAGGATTCTTGAGCGGGCGCACGGGCGCCGAGATGTCGAGATTCTGGACGTTGGCGAGGAGGAGGGATTCACGAAATATTTCCCGCCGGAGCGCAGGAAGCTTTTGGGTAAATGGTTCGCCAGCTGTACGAAAGGCAATCGAGCGGTGGGTAAGGATGTGGAGACGAAGGTTCTGTGGGCGGTCGAGGAATCGATGAAGGAAGTGGGCGGAGGAGATTGAACCCGAAGATATAGTTGCCAGATGGCGGTTGAGGGATTTGACTTCCCGCCCATCCAACTTTGCCAACTTTGAAATCCCACGAAATATTTACTGCCGTAGATCCCGCTTTACTCGCCACAATGCTCGATTGGTTCCGCGAGAACGATAGAAACGTTTACAAGACTGCGGTTTCGACCCTCGCGTCGAATCGCAAGCTGCGTCCGGTGTTTGTTCAGAAAAAATCGCTTGCCGAACAGTATGCTTGGATTCAGAAGACGCTTCAGATCCGGGCCTGCGATGCCGTTGGAGAACAGATTCTGCAAGCGTATTTGATGGCTGCGCAGCAATCGATGTTAGGCATGTTCTGCGACGGTTTGGGGATTGCGCATGACGGTAAGGGTTCGGTGGTTGGTGCACTGCCGAAGGAACTCGACAAAGATAGGCTGGACCAAACGGTTGAGAAGCTGGTCGATGTGTTTGATCCGAAAATTTTCACACTCTATCTTCGCTGCTTTAATATGCAGGTGGTAGGTGGTTATCCGGAGCTGACGGAGAAGATCGAGTCCGACGAGCGCCTCACTCTGACATAAAATATTTTTAAGAAATGCCAAGGGTTTACCTAAAGACTTACGGTTGCCAAATGAATGAGCGCGACACCGAGCAGGTGGCGCGGATGTTCACGGAAGGCGGCTACACGCTCACGCCGACCGAGAAGGATGCGGATGCGATCCTGATTAACACGTGTTCTGTGCGAGACCAGGCAGAGCAAAAGGCTTTGGGAAAAATGGGGATCATGGGCGCGCAACGGCAGAAGCGTGCGCATGTGGTTTATGGTTTCATGGGCTGCATGGCGCAGTCGCGGGGGCAGGAACTTTTTGAGCGTATCCCGCATCTCGACTTGGTGGTTGGGACGCAGAAATATCATAAGGTTTTTGAGTATGTTGACGAGATTCTGAGACAACGGCTTGAATCGCGGATGGATGATCCGGCGCTTTCTTTGCGTGGAACTTCGGTTTGTGATATTGCTGAAGAAACGGATTCGCAGAATACGATTCGTGACCATATGCCGAAGGCGAGGAACGCATCGGCTTTTGTTTCGATCATGCAGGGCTGCAACATGCGTTGTTCCTTCTGTATTGTTCCAGACACGCGGGGGAAAGAGCGTGGTCGTCCGATCGCGGATATTGTCAAGGAGGTAAAATTTCTTGTAGGGCAGGGGGTGAAAGAGGTCACCTTGCTGGGACAGATTGTGAATCTTTACGGGCGCACCGAGTTTGCTAAGGTAGATGGGAAATCACCGTTTGTGCAGTTGCTTGAGGCGGTGCATGAGGTGGATGGGCTTGAGCGGATTCGCTTCACCTCTCCGCATCCGATCGGTTACCGGGATGATCTTGTGGCGGCGTTCACGTATCTGCCGAAACTGATGTCGCACATTCACTTTCCGATGCAGAGCGGATCCGACCGGATTCTGAGGGTGATGAGGCGACCTTACAAGAACGCGAAGTTCATAGAGATCTGTGAAAAGATGAAAGCCGCGAGGCCGGATCTTGCGATTACGACGGATGTCATCGTCGGTTTTCCGGGTGAGACAGAGGAGGAGTTTCAAGCGACGATAGATGTCGTAGAACGTCTTGAATTCGATAACGCTTTTGTGTTTCGTTATTCGAAGCGGAAGGATACGCCTGCGGCGGAGATGGAGGGTCAGCTGCCGGAGACGGTGAAGGAGGAGAGGAATCAGAGATTGCTTGCGGTGGTAGATAAGTTTGCGAAGGCAAAGAACGAAGCAATTGTCGGGACCGTTCAGAAGGTGCTCTGTGAGGGGCCTTCGAAGAACAACCCGAGCACGCTATCAGGTAGGACTCCGCAGAATAAGATCGTGATCTTCGAGGGAGATGTGGATCGACTGACGGGAGAGATTTTGGATGTGCAGGTGGAGAGTTCTACGGGTTTCACGACTTATGGGACTCCGCTTTTGGTGGGGGTTTGACTAGAAAGAATTCTTGAGCGTGAAGTGTGTGGCCTGCATTGGATTACGCTGCGCAGGGCTGGACTTCCTTGCGGATGGCTTCTCCTTTTTCGCGTTCGGCGCGCATGAATTCGTAATCAAGCTGAAGATTCATCCATATGCCGGGGGTCATGCCGTAAAAGGTGCTGAGACGGAGGTCGTATTCGGGTGTGCAGCGGCGTTTACCCTGTTTCATCTGCGAGAGGTGCGGGGCAGGAATTCCGCAGCGGCGGGATATTTCCGCTTGGGAGAGATCGGATTCTTCGAGTGTGTCGCGGAGGGTTTCGGCGAAGAAGTTTAGCAGGGGAATGAGGTTCTGTTTTTTATTCATGGCCGTTTCAGTGGTAGTCGGTGATGTGAACATCGCTGGCGTTCCGGTTATCCCAGCGGAAGACGATGCGACATTGTCGGTTGATGCGGATGCTCCATGCTCCTTTGAGGTTTCTGGAGAGGGCTTCGAGGCGGTTGGACGGTGGCTGTGTGAGTTGGTCGATGTTGGTAGTGCGGTGGATCTGGCGGAGCTTCATGAGTGCTCTTGGTTGAATGTCGCCGGGGAATTTACGGGAATATATACCACCAAAGATTTTTGAGGTTTCTTTGCAGGCGAAGGTTTCGATCACGAGTAAGATTATCTAAAATGGTAATGCTGTCAAGTCGGCGACCTAAGATCATCACTACTTTTTGTTTTCAAGTATCTGCTCGTAGAGTTCGTAAACGGCATCGCGGGTGTTCGCGTATTCGAGGAGGATTTCGATTCCTGAAATCTGCCGATAAATGACGCGGATGCCACCGATACGTAGGCGGTTGAAGCCTTCCAGTGGACCTTGGAGGCCTTTGATATCGCCCTTTCCTTTTGCTAGACTGCGGAGGGCGATACGAACCCGGTGTTTCGTTTGGGGAGGTAGCGCGACAAGCCACGCGGCTACCTGCTCAGAGGCCGAAATTTTCATCGTCGAGATCGAGTTGGCGGTAGGTGCTTTCTCCTTTTTGTGCGGAATGGATGGCCTTGATGGCGGCTGGATCGCCTAGGACATCGAGGGTTTCCATGAGCGCTTCGAAATCGGCGACGGGCATGGCGACGACGACAGGTTCGTTACGGTTCGCGATGACGAACCGTTTTCCCGAGCGACAGAGCTTGGTGAGGCTGGCCTGCGCTTCCTTCATGTTGTACGTATCTGGCATGTGTTTTGTATAGACCGGTTCGCTGCAGTTTTCAAGGAGCTTGATAAATGGGAGACAGGATGCCTCCCTAACGGACTGGGGCTGGAAGCCCGAGCTGCGGTTAGAGTGACCTTTCGGCGATTTCCTTTAGGAGGTCGTCGATGAACTGCTGGGTCGTTTTGGTGATAGGCTGTTCTTGGCCGCGGACGCGGACTGAGACGGTGCCTTCTTCGACTTCTTTTGGGCCTAGGATTGCCATGTTGGGGATGCGTTCGAGGCGGGCGTTGCGGATTTTGGCACCGACTTTTTCGGAACTGCGATCGACGGTGACGCGGACGCCGAGGTCGGCGAGTTTTGCGGCAAGGGCTTCGGCTTCTGCGAGGGTTTTCTCCGAAATTGGGAGAACGCGGACTTGCTCGGGGGCGAGCCAGGTGGGGAATTTTCCTTCGAAGTGTTCGATGAGTAGGCCGGTGAAACGTTCCAGCGAGCCGAACGGGGCGCGGTGGATCATGACTGGGATGTGGGGCTTGTTGTCCTCGCCGACGTAGGAGAGGTTGAAGCGAACCGGGAGGTTGTAATCGACCTGGACGGTTCCGAGTTGCCAGTCGCGGCCGATGACGTCTTTGACGACGAAGTCGATCTTCGGGCCGTAGAAGGCGGCCTCGCCGATTTCCTCGGTGTAGTCGACGCCGAGGTGGATGACGGCGGCGCGGAGGGCGGCCTCGGCCTTGTCCCAGTTTTCCGGGGATCCGACGTATTTGTCGCTTTCCGGATCACGCAGGGAAAGGCGGACGCGGTAGTCGTGCATGCCGAGGGTTTTGAGGACTTTCTTCACCAGGTCCAGGCAGCCTTTGACTTCCTCGGCGACTTGGTCGGGGGTGCAGAAAAGATGGGCGTCGTCTTGGGTGAAGCAGCGGACACGGGTCATGCCGCCGAGCTCGCCGGATTGCTCCCAGCGGTAGACGGTACCGAATTCGGCGAGGCGGACAGGGAGGTCGCGGTAGGAGTGGTGGTCGCTCGCAAAAATTTTGATGTGATGCGGGCAGTTCATCGGCTTGAGCATGTAGCCCTCGTAGGTTCCATCGTTGAGGCCGTTGATGAGCGTTGCGCAGGTCGCGTCTTCGTCGGCGAGTTTTTCCAGCGTGTCACGCTCCGGAATGGGCGCGTATTGGCTGTCTTGGTAGAAGGGGAAGTGGCCGGAGGTGCGGTAGAGATCGAGCTTGCCGATGTGGGGGGTGAAGACTTGCGAGTAGCCTTGTTTGTCGAGCTCCTGGGTGATGAATTCCTGGAGGGCGCGACGGACAAGGGCGCCTTTTGGTTTCCAAAGGATGAGGCCTTGACCGACTGCTTCATCGATATGGAAAAGGCCGAGTTCGCGGCCGAGACGGCGGTGGTCGCGTTTTTTGGCTTCTTCGAGGCGTTCGAGGTGGGAGATGAGGTCTTCCTTGTTTTCGAAAGCGGTTCCGTAGAGGCGCTGGAGCTGGCCTTTTGACTCATCGCCCAAGTAGAAAGATGACGAAACCGACATCAGTTTCACGTTCTTGCACTTCGAGGTGTAGCCGACGTGAGGTCCGGCGCAGAGGTCGATGAATTCACCGTTCTGGAAACAGGAGATCTGCTCGCCTTCCGGAATCTTGTCGATGAGGTCGAGCTTGAAACGGGAAGGGTTTCCCGGGCGTTCGGTGAGGCCGCCGAGGCGTCCGGATTCGGCCATGGTTTTGGCTTCCTCGCGGGAGATCGCTTTATATTCGAACTTCTGGTTTTCCTTTGAGATTTTTTTCATCTCCGCCTCGATTTTCTCGAAATCCTCTGGCGTGATGCGGTGCTTCATTTCGAAGTCGTAGTAGAAGCCGTTCTCGACCGGTGGGCCGTACGCGAACTGCGCGTCGGGCCAGATGCGGAGGATGGCGGTGGCCATGACGTGAGCGGCGGAGTGGCGCACGCGCTCAAGGTCGGTCATCTGGTGGCGTTGTTCTAGGGTCTTGCGGTCGGACATTGGGAGGCTTTTAAAGCAGGGATGAGGAGGAAAGTCAATTGCGCGAAGACGGTTTGCCAAAGCGGGGTGGAGTTGCTAGCTTTGCTGGATGACAGCTTTGAAGCAGCCGGAAACCTTGAGTATTGAAGTGTATCTCGAAGGAGAGGAAGACGCCGATGTGAGGCATGAATTCCTTGGTGGCGTGGTGCATGCGATGGCGGGTGGGACGAATCGGCATAACAGCATCGCCACAAATGCGCTGGCCTTTCTGCATGGTAAACTACGCGGAAAAACCTGCCAGTCATTCAACAGCGATACGAAGGTGAGGATCCAGTATCCGGATCACACGCGTTTTTATTATCCGGATGCGATGGTGGTCTGTCGGAAAAATTCTGAAACGGATCATTTTCAGAGTTTGCCGGATGTGGTGATCGAGGTTTTGAGCGAATCGACGCGGCGGACCGATATGGGAGAGAAGAAGGATGCGTATTTTACGATTCCTTCGTTGAAAGTCTTGTTGCTGGTGGATTCTGAAAAGGTGGAGGTGACGGCTTACCGGCGGGACGGTGGGGGTGGGTTCCGGGCGGAGCTTTACGAAGGGCTGGAGGAAGTGGTGCTCTTGCCGGAGATCGATGTGGAGCTTGCGCTGGGTGAGATCTATGAACGGGTGGAGTTTGGGGGGTGATCCGGGGGTGGGGGAGAGGAACCGCGATTTAGAGACGCGACAACCCGAGTTGGAAGCCGAGTTTGCACTTCTGGACATGCCAGCAGTTGCAGTCGGGATTTCTAAATTGAACCGCATCAGGATTTGTGATTTCCGGATGGATCTGCGAAGACAGCAGGCGGGACGCCCGGCTTCCGAAACAGCTGGGCCGGCTGTCCTACTTTGCACAAATCTTGATGCGCGGCAGTATATATCGCGGGTCCTTTCGGTGGGTGATCCCGGGCAGGATGCCTGAGAGACTGACTGGGTCAGGATGACCCAGCTATGGTGGTTTCGAGGGATTTGAAGGCGGCGTAGAATTTCAGGGTTTCGTAGGGGATTTCGCCGTTGAGGGAGGCGTGGATGGGGCCGAGCTTTGCGAGGCCCTCCTCGGCGGTGATGACTGCGGCGTCGATACGTTTTTCGATTTCCTCGGAAAAGAAGCCGCGTGGGTCCGGGGTGATTTTTCGGTAACTGATGGCGGCCGCCAGGTGTGAGGCGACGGTCGAGGGAGCGAGGTCGCGGCTTTTGGCAATTTGTTCGATGGATTTTCCGGATTTGAAATGGTTGAGGGTTTCCAAAGCGGTGGCGGTGAGGCCGCCTTCGGATTTCATTTTCGGGGGTGGGGGCGTGGTGAGTTGTTCGAAGGTTTGTTTTTCGTTGCTGGCGAGATGGGTTTTGATTTCCGCCATGAATGTCTGGCCATGGTCGTCTAGTTTCTGCGTTCCAACGCCGGGTATGTTGAGGAAATCCGCTTTGGTCTGTGGGTAGCGGCGGGCCATGTGGCGGAGCGGGGTGTCTCCGAAAATAACGTAGGGCGGGACGGATTTTTCGTCGGCGATGGTTTTGCGAAGGGCGCGGAGAGCGAGGAAGAGGGTTTCGTCGCAGGGGATGTTTCCGGAGCGGGAGAGTTTTGCCGAGGCGTTGGAGCTTTCGGAGAAGGGGAGGCGGGTGAGGAGGATTTTTTCTCGGGATTTAAGGAGTTCCGAGCCTTTGCGAGAGACGTTGAGGGTTTGGTAGTTGTCTTGGGAGACGTCGATGAGGCCGATCTGGATGAGTTGGCGGCCGAGGGCGGCCCATTCTTCGCGGGGAGTTTCGGTGCCGATGGCGTAGGTGGAAATTTTGTCATGGCCGTAATCGCGAACCTTGGCGGTGTTGGCTCCGGCGAGGACTTGGGCGATGTGGTTGACGCCGGTGGAGAAGCCGCAGGCTTGTTTCGCGCGGATGATGCAGGAGAGGATTTTTTGGACTTGGAGGGTGGCGTCGTATTCTTCGCGAGGGCTCAGGCAGGCATCGCAGCCACCGCAGTTTTCATCTGGCCATGTTTCGCCGAAATATTCGAGTAGAGCGGTTCGGCGGCAGGTGGTGGTTTCGGCGAAGTCTGCCATGCGGCGCATCTGGGACTCGGCGATTTTTTTGGCCTCCAGGTCGGTTGCGTCTTCGAGGAAGCGGAGGTTGCGGATGAGATCGCCGCGGGAGTAGAGGAGGAGGCACTCGGAGGGGAGTCCGTCGCGGCCGGCGCGGCCGGTTTCCTGGTAGTAGCCTTCGATATTTTTCGGGAGGTCCGCGTGGATGACGTAGCGGACGTCGGGTTTGTTGATGCCCATGCCGAAGGCGACGGTGGCGCAGACGATGCGGGCTTCGTCGCGGATAAAAGCTTCTTGGTTTTTGGCGCGCTGGAGGGGGTCGAGGCCGGCATGGTAGGCAATGGCATTGAGGCCTTCGGCTCTGAGGGTGGCGGCCATGGCTTCGGTGGCCTTGCGGGACTGGAGGTAGATGATACCGGATTCTTCGCGGCGGGTGTGGACGAACTCGAAGACCTGACGCGGGGCTTTCGATTTCGGGAGAATGGAGTAAGAGAGGTTGGGGCGGTTGAAGGAGGCGAGGAAATTTTCCGGTTTCTCCATCTGGAGTTGTCGGGAGATGTCCTGGCGGACTTTCGGGGTGGCGGTTGCGGTGAGAGCTAGGAAGGGGATGCCGGGTAGGTGTTTTCGAAGCTGGGCGAGCTGGCGGTATTCCGGGCGGAAGTCGTGGCCCCATTCGGAAATGCAGTGGGCTTCATCGACGGCGATGCGTTTGACGTTCCAGCGTTTGAGATCGGCGATGAAGCCTGGGGTCATGACGCGCTCGGGGGCGGCGTAGAGGAGTTTGTATTCGCCGTTGGACAGGGCTTCCGAGCGGTCGCGGGCTTCGGCTGGGTCGAGGGAGGAGTTGAGGAAAGTGGCGGGGATGCCGGATGCGGTGAGGGAATCGACCTGATCCTTCATCAGCGCGATGAGTGGTGAGACGACAAGGGTGATGCCGTCTTCCGCAAGGGCGGGAAGCTGGAAGGTTAGGGATTTCCCAGCACCGGTGGGGAGGATGGCGACGACGTCCTTTCCAGACATGGTGGCGGAGATGATTTCGAGCTGTAGGGGGCGGAAGGTCCCGTAGCCGAAATATTGCTTTAAGAGGGGGGCTAGCTTGTCGTGCATTTTCGGAGTGTAGAATTTTTTTTCCGTCTGACAAGTAAAAAGGTGTTATACTGAACAGTTATAAGCGTTGCGGGCATAAGAGGGATCAGTTGGGCTATTTTTTGAAATCAGAACGGGCATGTTCGTGTTGGACGTTTGTATGTTGCTGGTGATGATTGGCGGAGAATGACCACAGCAATCGCATTTCTCATCTTCGGGCTCGTACTCCTCGTTTTCTCAGCTGACTGGCTGGTGAAAGGGGCGGCGAGCATCGCTTCAACGCTTGGTATTTCTCCGCTGATCGTTGGTCTAACGGTTGTGGCGTTTGGGACGAGCGCCCCTGAGCTTGCGGTTTCCACGATGTCAGCGTTTAAGGGGCAGGCTGACTTGGCGGTGGGGAACGTGATCGGCAGCAATATTTTCAATATCCTGGTTATTCTCGGGATCTCGGCGCTTATCATCCCTCTGATTGTGCACCAGCAGTTGATCCGGTTTGACCTTCCGGTGATGATTTTCCTCTCTGTCTTAATTTATGTGCTGAGCTTCGACGGAGCGATTTCACGGATCGACGGGATCATCCTGTTCTCGCTCGCGCTGGCTTACGTGGGGTTCCTGGTCCGCCAATCAAAAAAGGAAAAGGATGCTGGGGTGCTAAGCGAGAATGAGGAGGAATTCGGGCAGGCGGGGAAGGATCCGAAGTGGGTGAAAAACATCGCGTTGGTAATCTTCGGGATCGCCGGGCTTGTCGCGGGATCGGACCGTTTGGTTTTCGGGGCGGTTTACATCGCGAGGGAATTTGGGGTTTCGGAGCTGATTATCGGGCTGACCATCGTTTCCTTGGGGACATCACTGCCAGAAGTCGCGACATCCGTGCTGGCGGCGTTGAAGGGCGAAAGGGACATCGCGGTCGGGAACGTGGTGGGAAGTAATATTTTCAATATCGTGACCGTGCTCGGCATTTCCTCAATCGTGTCTCCGGCCGGGATCGCGGTGGCGAAGGAAGCGTTGGATTTTGATATGCTGGTGATGATCGCGGTTGCGCTCGCTGCCTTGCCGATATTTTTTTATGGCTATCGGATCGGCAGGGTGAGCGGTTTTTTCTTTCTGATCTTTTATGCGGCCTATATCAGCCACTTGCTCCTTGATGCGACGGGTAACCCTGCTCTTGCGCCTTACAGACATGTGATGCTGGTTTTCGTTACCCCGGCGGTTGGATTGGCTCTTTTAGTGCTTCTTTTTCGGGCGATTTTTCAATCGAAAAACCCTGCCTAGACATTCGCGGCAGGCCGTCTAAGTTCCTCTGCCCGGCAATAAGCCCAACGGCAGACTCCTATCATGTCCGACTCACCAAACCAAACACCACCGCCCAACAGCCCGAATAAATCCAACGGTGAAAACAACGGCATTAACTGGCGTGTTTTCGCGCTATTCAGTCTTGCAATCCTGATTCTCGGGGTGGCCTTTTTCAACCCCTTGGAAAAGAAGTCCGAGACGCTGAGTTATTCTGAGTTCCGAATCAAACTCGATCAGGGGCTAGTGGTTCTAAATAATCCCAAGTTTCCTCTCAAAGTCGTTACAACCGACACCGCACGCGACGCGACGATCACGGGATGGGTCGAACCGGCGATGGAAAAGCCTGAGGAGAATAATCGCAATCTTGAGACGACCGACATTCGGGTTCCAGTCAATCTGGCCTTCCAAGGCGAGGAGATCCGTGAACTTCTGGGTGATGATATCCGTATTGAACAAATTCCGGATCCCACGGAGGCGCCAATAGCCGGGGATGTGAAGACATTGTCCCTCGCCGAATTCCGGAAAGCGCTTGCGCTAGACCAGATCAATACCGGCGATCTTGTGAATCCGTTGCGAATTGTCACGACGGCAGACAACTCGACTGCGATGATTGTTGGCTCGCGATCCATCATTACCAACCTCATCGCACCGCAAAACGAGAACGGTGAGGCGATCAAGGCCTCTCCTTTCCAGGTTACTGTGTCCTCTGCGATTCTCGGCAAGGAGCTCGAAAAACTGTTGAAGGACAAAGCGGATTATGATCCACAATCGGATTTTCTCAGCAAGGCGCTGTTCACGTTTCTGCCATTTCTGTTGATTATACTTTTGTTATTTTTCCTTTTCCGCCACCAGATGAAATCGGCCGGGCGCGGTGCCATGTCCTTCGGGAAATCGAAGGCCAAGCTGATGACAATGGACCGTAACAAAGTAACTTTCAAAGACGTCGCCGGTATTCAGGAAGCGAAGGAGGAGTTGTTCGAAATCGTCGACTTCCTTCGTGATTCGAAAAAGTTTCAGAAACTTGGCGGATCGATTCCCAAGGGGGTGTTGATGGTCGGTTCTCCGGGCACAGGGAAAACCCTGCTTGCACGCGCAATCGCGGGTGAGGCGGATGTCCCGTTCTTCTCGATCTCGGGTTCAGACTTTGTGGAAATGTTTGTCGGGGTTGGTGCCTCGCGGGTGCGCGATATGTTTGAGCAAGGTAAAAAGAATGCCCCCTGCCTGATTTTCATTGATGAGATCGATGCGGTCGGACGTCACCGTGGACACGGCATGGGTGGTGGACACGACGAGCGCGAGCAGACGCTTAACCAGCTTCTCGTTGAGATGGATGGATTTGACACCCAAGAGGGCGTCATCATCATCGCAGCGACCAACCGTCCAGATGTTCTCGATCCCGCACTGTTGAGGCCTGGACGTTTTGACCGTCAGGTCACCGTTTCCCTTCCGGACGTGAACGGCCGCGAGGAAATCTTGCGGGTCCACGTGAAGAAGATTAAACTCGCGGCAAACACAGACCTCGCGACGATCGCTCGCGGAACCCCGGGGTTTTCCGGTGCGGAGCTCGCCAACTTAGTCAACGAGTCAGCGCTGCTTGCTGCCCGTAAAGGCCTCAAAATGGTGACGCTTGGGGAAATGGAAGAGGCCCGCGACAAGGTTCGCTGGGGTCGCGAGCGCCGGTCGCTGGCAATGTCGGACAAAGAAAAAACCGGCACTGCTTGGCATGAGGCGGGTCACGCTTACCTGAATATGGTGCTGCCGCATACCCATCCTCTCCACAAGGTCACGATCATTCCACGCGGACCCTTCCTTGGAGCTACGATGTTCCTTCCGGATGGTGACAAATATTCCACATCAAAGAAGGAGTCGCTCGCGAGTCTTATCGTCACGATGGGCGGGCGGGTCGCGGAAGGTTTTCATTCCGATGACGTTTCCAACGGCGCATCCGGCGATATCCGCCAGGCGACCTCGCTGGCCCGAAACATGGTTTGCGAATGGGGCATGTCCGATGCACTCGGCATGGTGGAATATGGAGAAGGTGACGGCCCGGTCTTCGTTGCTCGGGATATGAACAAGGGTCGGAATTACTCCGAGGAAACCGCTCGGGTGATTGATGCCGAAATCAAGAAATTTATCGACGATGCCTTTGAAGAGGCGACCCATATGCTGACCGCAAACCGTGATACGGTTGAGAAAATTGCACTGGCATTGCTTGAGTTCGAAACTCTCGATGCGACACACCTCAAGGATATTATCGAGCACGGGGAAATGAAAACTCCTCCGAGCGCGCCGAAGCCGCCACCGGTTCCGGAAGAGATGTCGAAGAAGCCTTCCTCGAAGAAGAGCGAGGACGAAAGGCCTGAGGACGACGGTCCGATACCGGGTGCAGTCGGGGCGCCCGCGTAGTGGCGGAACTTCCGAATTCTACAAGGCCGTCCGGATTCCGGGCGGTCTTTTTATTTCAGCCAGTCATGAACCCTCTCCGCCGCCCGGCGGTGGGTGCCGGGTTCTCCGAGTATTGAGCTGACTTCTGCGAGGCGGGCGACCAATGCCTGGCGGCTATCGTCGTTATTGAGAATATCTTTCACCCATTGGCTGACTTCCTGAGGCGAGGCGTCCGCTTGAATGAATTCCTCGATAACTTTTTCGCCGGCAAGGATGTTGACCAAGCCGATGAATTTAATTTTCACTAGCAGTCTTCCTAGAAAAAAGGTAGTCCAAGCCATTTTATAAACCAGGCAGTAGGGGAGGCGGAGAGCCGCGGCCTCGAGGGTTGCCGTTCCGCTGGCGATGACTCCGCAGGCGGCGGTTTGCATCAGTTCGTGACTGCCGCCAGAGCGGAGTTTAATCCATTCACCGGCTTTAGCTTCATCGATCATGCTCCGCATGGTAATGGCGAGCTTCGGAGTGGCGGCGGGAACTTCGAAGACCAGGTCGGTGCGCCAAAGCCGGAGTCTCTTGGCGGTTGCGATCATCATTGGGAAAAGCTTGGCGATCTCCCGTTCACGGCTGCCGGGAAAGAGCCCGACAAGATTTTTCTGCCGGAGCGTATCGATACGTTTTCCGGCAAGTTCATCGACAATCGGATGACCGACATGGGTGGTTTTCAGACCGGCGTTTTCAAAAATGGGTTTCTCGAAAGGGAAAAGGCAGAGCATTTCATCGAGCAGTTCGACCATTTTTGGGATCCGCCGTTTGTTCCAAGCCCAGACTTGTGGGCTGATGTAGTAGATCTGGCGGGTATCCGGCAGAGCTTCGCGCACCGCCTTTGCAAAGCGGAGATTAAAACCGGGATAATCAACCAACAACAGAACATCGGGTTTGAGATGTTTGATCTCTTCCATCATTTCTGTGAAACGTTGTTTAAACCATCCGTAGCGCTTGAGGACTTCGATTACGCCCATCACAGCGGCGTCCTCGACCCAGTTATTTACTTTTCCGCCGCTCAGCTCTAATATCTCCGGCCCACCCGCACCGAATAGCTCGAGGTCTCCGGTCATTTTCCGAAGTTCTCGTAAAAGACCGGCAGCATGTGCATCCCCACTCATTTCGCCTGCAATCACATAAATTCGCCTCACAGAAAAAAATCTACCCAAGAGACCGCATAGTCTTCAATCTCCAAAGCGTCGGCGCGGAGTTTGATAATGAAATAATTCAAATATCCGGCACCCCGAGAACGTATAAAAACTGATGAAACTCTTTCTATTTCTGATCGGCATCGCCGCAGCTGGCATTGTCGGCTATTCTTTTGAACCCGATATGCGCCTCCAGCTCACTGGGAAAATTCCCGAGCCCAAGGGGCAAAAATCAAAAATCGTACGATCAGATGGTGGCATTGCGGCGGGAGAAACCATCAATGCGGCAACATGGCCCGCCGATCGCCTTCCTGAAAAAGTCCAACTCAAGGCAGATGCAGTAATCGCGGATGGCACCGGGGATATCAGCATGACGGTGACAGCAGGAAATCGGGTGAACCTGATCCGTGTCGACGGGGAGAACGCGATCATCAGCCCTGGGCCCGGACCTTTCGAGGGCACGGTTCCGGTTATCCAAACCGATCTTATCGAGCAGCTGACAGAACTTGCCAAGAACCCGCCTGCTGAGTCCGAGCCTGTACTACCCACTGAAATGGTGGAAACCGGCAGCGCTGATGAGGCTGTGATTCCGGCACCCGAGCTAGTTCCGGCTCCTGAGCCGGAGCCAATCGCAGAGCCTCAACCGGAACCAGAGCCGATACCTACGGCAGAGCCACAGCCCGTTGCTGCCGGATCTACCGATGTGGTCGCAGTGATGCAGGCAAGTATCAGGGGCGGCGAAATCGAGGAGTTCGCTTTCGATGACGTGGTCGACTGGCAGGCCAGCGCAGTGCAAGAGACCATCGATGGTGCGAACTACCAAACCGGAATCGCTTCATACAAGGCCGAGACGGTTTTCGGCGTTAAGACAATTCAGGCAAAAGCTCTGATCGAAGAAGGCAAGGTTGTTCGCTGGCTCTGGCCCAAGAGCGGCATGGAGATTAAGTGATCCGGCGCACTATTGCCTGACTCACAAGCCGACGAAATCCTGTAAGTTTCGAAAAATATAATGACCGACCGCGAAGCAATCCTCGCCTTGAACCTACTTCCCGGCATCGGCCCGGTTCGCATTGTGCGTTTGTTGGAAGCGTTTGGTGATGCGGCTAAAGTGATTTCCGCTTCCGCAAATCAGCTCCAAAGGGTCGACGGTATCGGTCCCGAAACGGCGAAAATTATTTCCTCGTGGGAAGATCACGCAGATCCGACCAAGGAATTGGCCGAGGCCGTCGAGCGGGGGATCGACATCATCACCCGCGAGGACGAATCGTATCCCAAGCATCTGTTGCAGGTGTATGACTCTCCGATTTTACTCTACGTCTGGGGGGAAATCCTGCCGCGCGACAAACATGCGATCAGTGTTGTGGGATCCCGGAGAACGACTTCCTACGGGATCAGTGCGACTAAGAAGCTCACTTATCAGTTGGCACACGCGGGTTTCACGATCGTTTCAGGCCTTGCCCGCGGGATCGACACGAAGGCGCATGAGTCGGCACTTGCGGCCAAAGGACGCACCATCGCAGTGATTGGTTCCGGCCTTGCCCGGCTTTACCCTCCAGAGAATCTCACCTTGGCGGAAAAGATCGCCGATGGAAACGGGGCGATTATTTCTGAGTTTCCTCTGCATAAGGCTCCGGACAAACAGACCTTTCCATTACGTAACCGCATTGTCGCGGCTTGGAGTCAGGCGGTTCTTGTTACCGAGTGTCCGGCATGGTCCGGCTCGCTGATCACTGCGAATCTCGCATCGGAATATGGGAAGCCGATTTTCGCCGTGCCGGGACCTATCGACAAACCGTCATCAGCCGGTTGTCATCAACTCATCCGCGACGGTGCGACTCTTGTGACGGATGCCTCGCACATCATCGATGATATGGGTGAACTGCCGTTTTCATATCAAAGCTCCGCATCCGAGAGAGAAGAGAAAACTGCGGTCCCGGAACTTCCGCCGGAGGAGGCGACCATCCTCGCAGCGATGCCAGAGGGCGAGGAAGTTGCCATCGACACCCTGATTACCTCAACGGGTTTGCCGTCCTCGGCGATCACGGCAGGTCTGTTTAAGCTCGAGTTGCGGCGACTGGTCCGCGCTTTACCGGGCTTCCGCTTCATCCGCAGGTAAGTAGATGTGTGACTAGTGCAGGATCTACAAGCCACGTTTTCTTAATCTCCCTCCTCTGCCTCGAAATCGTTTCCCCTTGCATCTACCTGAAATCCCTGCCTAGTCCCCTCCAGACAATCACTCTTTTAGAAAACCGACATCCATGGGAAAAACACTGATCATCGCAGAAAAACCGTCCGTAATGAACGATCTCTCCAAGGCTCTCACCAAGCAGCTTGGGAAATTTAAGAAAGTCGGCTCCGGTCGCGATATCCACTATGAGAACGACGATGCGATTATCACTTCTGCCGTAGGGCACTTGGTCGAGCTGCGGATGCCGATGGGTCCGAATGGCAAGAAGCTGCCATGGAAATTTGATGTGCTACCCGCGATTCCCGATAAGTTCCAGCTCGATCCGATCGAGCAATCCGAAGCGAAGCTCAAGAAGGTCCTGAAATTTGCCAAACGTAAGGATGTTGAACTCATCGTTAATGCCTGCGACGCCGGTCGGGAAGGAGAATTGATTTTTCGTTACATCATGGAAATTGGTAATATCGATAAACCGGTAAAACGTCTCTGGATGCAATCGATGACCACTGGTGCGATTGTTGCCGCCTGGGACAGCCTACGCTCGGACGAGCAGATGAAACCCCTAGCCGATGCGGCGAAGTGTCGCTCGGAATCCGATTGGCTGGTCGGTCTCAACGCGACCCGCGCACTGACTTGTTTCAACTCGCGCCACGGTGGTTTCAATATCACTACGGCAGGCCGTGTGCAGACACCGACGCTTGCGATTCTCGCCGCCCGTGAGGAGGAGATCCAAGCATTCGTGTCGGAGCCGTATTTTGAAGTCCATGGGACGATGAACGTGGCTGCGGGGGATTACCTCGGGAAGTGGATCGATACGGGCTTTAAGAAATCTGATGATAAGCCACACGGTCGTGCCGACCGGATCTGGGACCAAGGGCAGGCACAGTCTATCGTCGACCGCTGCGCGGGGAAGACTGCTAAAATTTCCGAAGAGACAAAATCGAGCACACAGATTGCACCGCAACTTTACGATTTGACGACCCTTCAACGTGAGGCACCCTTTTCCGCAAAGGGAACGCTGCAGATCGCGCAAGCACTTTATGAGAAGCACAAGGTGCTAACTTATCCCCGGACGGATTCTCGGTATCTTCCAGAAGACTATGTGCCCAACGTTCGAGAAACTCTTGGAGAGATCTCCAAAAGCGATCTGGATGTGGCGAAGTATGCGAAGGCTGTGCTAGCAGGCAAGAGCGACAAGGGGCCGAAGCTCCATCAGTCGAAACGCATTTTCAACACCGCGAAAGTTTCCGATCACTTTGCGATCATTCCGACCGGCACGATCGCCAAGCTTTCGGAAACTGAGCAGAAGGTTTACGATATGGTGGTGAAACGTTTCATCGCAGTCTTCTATCCGCATGCGGAGTTCGAGCAGACGACCCGTCTTTCGACCGTTTCCACGGGTGAAACGAAAGATGTTTTCAAAACGGATGGCCGCGTTCTGGTCGTTCCGGGCTGGCTTGAGGTTTACGGCAGAAAACCTGGAGTTGCTGCCGGCAAAGACGGGCTGGTAGGCATTTCCAAAGGTGAAACTGCCAAGGCGGCTCCTGTGGAACTTATCCACGAACAGACCCGTCCGCCTGCTCGTTTCACGGAATCCACTCTGCTTTCCGCGATGGAAGGTGCGGGGAAACTCTTGGTGAACGACGAGGAATTGCGCGAGGCGATGTCCGAGCGTGGGCTCGGCACTCCGGCGACCCGAGCTGCAATTATCGAAGGCTTAATCAGACAGAAATACCTTCTCCGCGATGGGCGGGATCTCCACGTCACACCGTCCGGTCGGCGTCTGATTCAGCTTGTCAGGCAGATGGATATCGAAGGGTTGTTTTCTCCTAAGTTGACGGGTGATTGGGAATACAAACTTCGTCAGATGGAATTGGGGGGCTTGAAGCGCCCCGCATTCATGAAGGAGATCATTGACTACACCAACGAAATCGTGGCCAAGGCTCACGGTCTAGCTGAAGAGGCGAAGAATCGTAAATTTCCCGACGTCGAAGTGGAGCATCCGGTGCATGGGACTCTGGTTCTCAGGCAGACCGATGCGACCTACGAATCCCGCGATCCCGAGCTCCCAATCAAAATTAAAAAGCATATCGCCGGACGCACCCTCACCGAGAGCGAACTCAAAACTTTGATGAACAAGGGAATCGTCGGTCCGTTGAAAGACTTCAAATCCAAGTTCAACAAGTCCTTCGACGCATCGATCCAGATCGACGAGAAGTTCAAAACCTCGTTCCTGTTTGAGGGCGACGACGACAAGGCCCCCGATCTCACGGAGGACATGATCATCGGAACCGCGAAGACCGCGGAAGGCAAGGAGCACAAAGTTTTCGCGACTGATAAAGCCTACTATGTTCCTGATATCGTCACCAAGAAAGACCCGCATGGCGTCCGTATCGGTAAAACGATTCTCCAGCGTGAGATCCCGGATGATCAAGCACTGAAACTCATTTCAGATGGCAAAACCGATCTTCTGAAGGGATTCATTTCGAACCGCACCAAAAGGAAGTTCGATGCGTTCCTCACCTTTGATTTGGAGACTGCGAAGATCGGTTTCGATTTCCCTCCGAGACCCGCGAAAAATGCGGCGAAGCAGGCTGGGAAAAACTCATCCGACGAGGAATGATCCCCATGGGAGCCGAGTTCTCCAGAACGCGAACAAGGAGACGCGCGTTCTGGAGAACGCGGCTCCGCCCCCGACTTCCTGATCAGTAACGGTGCTTAGGCGGCCTTGGCTTTCGCTTCTAAGAAATGGTATTCAGGGGGACAATCGAGGTAGCTGGGCGCTCAGCGAGACGCCCCTCCTTGGTTCTGCTAACCCAGTGATTTCTTGGCTCCGCTTATGGGCTCATTTCGCCAGTTCAGCGACTGCCGCGGCGACCGCTGGGTCCTGCCACTCTCTAATTGTGTTGATTTCGGCGAGAGTGAGGGACGGTGGGTGGGCGGATTTGCTGAAATTCTCACGGTCGGTCCCGGTGAATTCCAGTGGGATGTCTGTAGTGGTGCCTTTGAGATGCGAGGTGTTTCCCGATGGAGTGTGTTAGGTTGCGATGGTGAGGCGCAGGTGGGTGCCGCCACCCATCGGGATGATGTTCTGGACACTGCCTTTGCCGTAGCTTTTTTCGCCGAGGATTGTCGCTCGCTTGAGATCTTGAAGCGACCTAGCAGTCAGTTCATAAGCGGAAGCCGAGTTGCGGTCAATGAGGATGGCGAGCGGGTATTCACGTTTGCGGCGCTGGCGGTCGCGAGTTGTGAGGAACTCCTCGGGTTTACTACGTTCCCTGACTGAGACGACTGCTGTGGCAGGAGGGACGAAGAGGCCGAGGATTTTGACGGTTTCGTGCAGGTCATGACCCCGGTTTTCGCGAAGATCGAGAATTAAAGATCTCATGCCTTTGTCTTCGAGTTCGTCAAGTGTGGCTTCGATTTCTAGTGCGCAGTTCGGTCCGAACTGAGTGAGGCGGAGGTAGCTGGTTTTCAGATGCTTTTCCAAAAGGAGTGATTGGATCAGCTAGCGGTCTGCGACGAAGCGGTGGACTAGTGAAACTTCGGTTTCCCCGGGGCGTTCCGGGTTGGTCAGGGTGAGTTTGGTTGATCCGCCGACTTGCCGCCGGAGTGCTTCCAACGCAGATTTTAGAGGGATATCCTGGGGTGGTTCATCGTTGATCTTCAAAATTGTGATGCCCGGGATGAAGCCAGCAAGATCGGCTGGTCCATTTTTCTCCACTGCGGAAACGAAGAGGCTTTCCGAGTTCTTGGCTATGCTGAGACCGAGGCTTCTGATTTCGTTATCAAGGACGCCTTTCTAATCCATCAGTTGCTTCATTTCCGGATGGATGAAGGATGAGTGCGGAGCGAGACTAGATAGCATTCCATCTAGGGCTTCGTTGATGAGTCTGTCGTAGGTTACTTTGTCCAAATCAGGGTGGCGTTGGCGGACGACTTCCAGGACTTCGACGAAGCGCTCGAGTGCGGGGTAGGCGGCTTCCATGGGATCGGAGGGTGCCAATGGATCCGCTTGGAGCGGAAGAAGTGTGAGGGTAAGGAGACAGAAGAATCTCATGGGTGTCTCGTATCATTGATCCGGCGTGACAGGGAGAAAAAAGCCTGTGCGGATCGTTTGGCGCAAACTATTTGAGGCCGTGGCGGCCCATGAGGTTGTAAACCGAACGTTCGGAAATTCCGAGTTCCCGTGCGGTCTTGGCCTTGTTTTTGCCAGTCCTAATATAGGTTTGGATGAAGGCCTCCCGTTCGATTTCATGCAGCGTCATACCTGGTTCGGCGAGAATTTGGCGGTTTCTGGTAGCGGGCGAGGGAGATTCAAGGACGCCGATGATATCTTCACCGTCAATGACTGTGCTTTCGGCGAAGGCGGTCGCCCGTTCCAGAACATTTTCGAGTTGGCGGATATTCCCGGGCCAGTTCGATTTTTGAAGCGCGATAGCCGCACTTTTGCTGAGGGTCCAAAGCTTGACATTCCGGTTGGCGGCGATGCGGGAGAGGATGTCGTCTACGATGAGAGGAATATCTTCTTTCCTTTCGCGAAGCGGAGGAACGAAGAGTTCGATGATGTTGAGGCGGTAGAAGAGATCTTCGCGGAAGGTTCCGCCTTGGACTTTAGCTTGGAGGTCCACATTTGTGGCAGCAATGACCCGGGCGTTGGTTTTGATAAGTTTGGTTCCGCCGACTCGGAAAAACTCGCGGTCTTGGAGGACGTGGAGCAGCTTCGGCTGGAGCTCGAGAGGCAGGTCGCCGACTTCATCGAGAAAGATCGTGCCGTTAGATGCTTGTTCGAAGCGTGCAGCGCGCGAAGCAGGCGCACCGGTGAAGGCGCCTTTCTCGTGGCCGAACAATTCGGTTTCGAGGAGTTCTCTGGGAAGGGCGGGGCAACTGACCGTGATGAAATCTTGGGAAGACCTAGGGCTGAGAAGGTGGATGCTGCGCGCGATTTGTGTCTTGCCCGTGCCACTCTCGCCGGTGAGCAGAATCGTGCTGTCGAGCGCTGCTGCTTTCTTCACCTGCCGGTAGAGTTGTTTCATTCTCGGGCTAAAGGTCTTGAGTTTGGGGCGTTCGGATCGCTTCGGAATTGTGGAAGTGTATTTTTTTTCTCCACCGTTTCTTATGGCCGCACGGAGGAGGTCGAACAGTCGCTGAAGTTGGAAGGGCTTCGTGATGTAGTCGGAGGCTCCGGCTTTGATCGCTTGCACTGCGGTTTCCGCGTCGTTAGTGCCCGTGAGCATAATGATGGGAATATCTGGAATCTTGTCGTGGATTCGTCCTATCATATCGATCCCGTTGATACCTGGGAGACCGAGATCTAGAACGACCGCATCGATCGAATCATCGAGAAGTTCGAGAGCTTCGTAGCCGGAGCTTGCGGAAACCGGCGTCCAACCGTGGTCTTTTGCCGCCATGATTAGTAGGCGTTGGATGGTCTCGTCGTCATCGACAAGCAGGAGACTTGGGGGGCTTAGCTTCAAAGCGAATTATTTAGGAAATAGGGGTTCCGAAGGTTGTATTGTAAAGCGATTTGCGGGAAGTCGACTCATTTTTTCAAAGAAAGAGATATTCTTTCTAATTTAATTTAGTATTAACGTGTCACTCTGAGTTTTCAGAAAGCGCCGAGGCAATTGTTTTGAGCAGGGTTGCTGCAGAATAAGGCTTATGAATGAAGGTTCTTACGTTTGGGGTGCTGTTTCTGATTATTTCCTCATTGGTGCGGATGCCACTGACTGCAATGAAAAGAGCCTCTGGATCGATGGCTAAAATTTGGGTCACAGTTTCGGCCCCATCCATTCCGGGCATCATCACGTCGGTAATGGTCAGGTCGATTTCGTGATGTCTTTCCCGGAAAATAGCAACACCTCTCTCCCCAGAAGCGGCGGTGATGGTGCGATATCCAAATTCCCGCAGGATGCGGGATGTCATGTCTAGAATGGGCTCTTCGTCGTCGATCACAAGAATGGTTTTGCCGTTGCCAGCTGGTAGATTTCCCAGAGAAGAAAGGGCACTAGACGTTTTATTATTTGGATCCGCCGCCATCGCGGGCAGGAAGATCCGGAAGCCAGTGCCTTTGCCCAGCTCGCTGTAGGATTTGATGAAGCCACCGTGGCTCTTGATGATCGTGAGGGCCGTGGAAAGTCCCAGTCCTGTCCCTTTTCCTATTTCTTTGGTTGTGAAAAAGGGATCGTAGATCCGGCCTGCAATTTCAGGCGGGATTCCGGTTCCGGTATCCTCGACCTCGATACAAACGAAGGGGCCTGTAGTCGCATCGATATTTTTCGAAACGTAATGGTCGTCGATCAGCATGTTGCTGGCTGAAATGAAGATCCTGCCGCCTCCAGGCATTGCGTCCCGTGCATTTACGCAGAGATTGAGTAGGACCTGGTGCAATTGGGTGGAATCGCCGAGGACCGGCCATAGGTCCGGATCCAGACGGGTCTCGGTGCGAATGCTTTTTGGGAAGGTATCCCGGATGATTGAGATCAGTTCGTTGATAATTTCGCTGCCGGAGACGCGGATGCGCCGACCTTCGACTCCTTTGGCGAACATGAGGATCTGGCCTACCATTTCTGCACCACGCCGGGAGCTGCTGGCGATCGTATCGAGGAGTTCGTTGCCTCGAGCATCGCTTACGCTGGAGCGCAGTAACTCGATGGACATGGAGATCGGAGTAAGGACGTTGTTGAGATCATGAGCGAGTCCACCCGCGAGTGTTCCGATCGATTCGAGACGCTGTGCCCGTAGAAACTGCCTTTCGAGGTGTCTGTGACTTGTGACGTCTGTATTGATGGTCAGAATGGAAACGGGTTTATCATCCGAACTGAGGAGTAGGCTCCAGCGGCTTTCAACGATGACAGATGTCCCTTCATTATCAATTTGGTGAAGCTCTCCGATCCACTCGCCATGTTCTAGGGTATGCGCGTGGGCGGTGTCGAAGCCCTCGGTTTCAGAATGCAAGAGACTTCTGATATCTTTTCCAACCGCGGAGGATTTTACGTAACCGTAAAGTCGCTCGGCGCTTTTGTTCCAGAAGTGGATACGGTGCCGCAGATCATGGGTGAAAATGGCATCCCGTGCTTTGTCGAGAAGTGATGCCTGCTCACGGATCCGCGAGTTCGCATCGAGTCGTTCCATTTCCGTAGCCGCCCGCTCCGCAAAGATTTTCAGGATATAATTTACTAGCGAAGGGTCTTCGATTGGCTTTTTGAAGAGCACTGAAAGGATTCCAGTGCGACTGCCGTCTTTGGCGAGAAGTGTGATGCCCGCGTAGGCTTCGATACCCATTTCGGGCAACGCGTGATCTTTAGGAAACTGTTCTTGGATATTTTCGGGGAAGATGCAGACGTCTTTTGAAGTTACTTTTTCGCAAGGCGTTCCGAGAAGTGAGTAGGTAACATTCTGTCGATGAATTCCATCAAGTATAAAGGACATTGAGGTGATCGATTGTTTCTCGCCATCGACCCGTCCGATTAAAGCTCCATCGGCGCCGAGAGCCTGGACCATATTTGTAGTGAGAAGGTGGTAGAAATCGGATGCGACTCCATCGGATATGCTCTGTGCGACCTTGATGATTGCGTCTCTGGTGGTCTCTTCCCGCTTCCTGTTACGGATCGCTAGGATGCCGAAGGCCAGGTTGTCAGCGAGTTCTTGGAGGAGCTTTTCCTCATCCTTTCCCACCGCGTTGACTTCTCTCGAAAGTAGGGAAATAAAACCGAAGCAATCGTGATCGTTCTTGAGCGGTAGGCAGACGATGCTCTTGAATTCTCGCGACAGTGCCCGTTCCTTCCAGATGAATGTTGAGTCTTCGTTTTGGATATCTGCGCAGATGATCGCTTTGCCGCTGCGTACCGTTTTTCCACCGGGGCCGTTGCCTTCCGGGACGTCCGAAGAATAGCTTAGCCGGATGTTTTCGACATAGTCGCTGTTTGCCCCGAATCGCGCCCTGGGGATGATGGGTTTAGCCTTTCCAGTTCCGGCATATCCGACCCATGCAAGTGCATAACCGCCGACTTCTACTGCGACCCGGCAAATGTCGATGAGCAGCTGTTCCTCGACGGTTGCCCGGGCGAGAATCTGGTTGCAGGCACGGAGCAGTTCAAGTGCACGATTCAGAACGGTAAGTTCTGTTGCTCCTTTCGGTTCGCCGCTAACGCTTTCCATGCCGCCGGTTGCTTTTACGACTTCTCGACTTTCGGTTGAGGAAGACTGCGGGTTGTGAATCGCGTCTTCGGGAGTTTCCATGAGAGGATATTCAACAAAGGAACCCGCGGGGACTCAAGCTAAAGAACCGGTAGATCGAGAATGAACAAGGCACCAGACGTATCATCGCTTCGTCCCTTGCATTTAAGCGAGCCACCCATGGTTTGAGCGAGGCGTTTGGAAAGGGCGAGGCCGAGGCCGATTCCCGGTTTGGTTGCGGCTGCCTGTTCGGCGGATTTATGAAATGACCGGAAAATTCTCCGGCACTCGGAATCCGGGATGCCGGGTCCGTGGTCGGAAACGTGGATCTCCATGCCGCGGCGTTTTCTGAAGATTGCAATGGTGACGATCGGGGGATCCGAATCTGACGCATACTTCGCTGCGTTGTCGATGATGTTGAAGAGGATGTGTTCGAGCGCCGAGGTATCGAGGGTGCAGCGGAAGGAGGGGATGGCTTTCATTTCCAGACGTAGGCCGGCGGCATCGAGTCTTGATTCGAAGCGCTCACGCATGGTTTCGAGGAACTCGTTGATCTGCATCTCTGTAACCTTGCTGCGCGGGCTGCCACGCTCGATTTTGGAGAAGGCCAAGACATTTTCGACAAGATGGGAGAGCCGGTCAGCCTCCCGGGATAGGATTCCGAGATAGATGGGCTTTTTCTCCTCGCGCACCGCGCCGCTGCTGAGCATGTCCGAGTAGAGGCGGAAAGTTGTTAACGGGGTGCGAAGTTCGTGGGTTACCGCGGAGACGAATGAGGCGCGGCGCTCGCTGAGTTTCATCACGTTTGAAATCAGAAAATAGGCGGTCAGAAGCGCGGCGCTGGCAGCGAGCCAACCGGCGATCAGAGAAATGGAGATGCTCTGTGGAATCGATTCGGGCGCGATCCCGATATCGCCAGCGGAGAGTTGAAATGGGAATGAGGCGAGAATGAATGAATCATCGGAGCCCTCCGCAGGTTTATTCAGTGATGATTTTGGCAGAAGGCGGCGGGCTTCCTGAAGGAGGATTTTTTCAAGGGCCTCGTGGTCAATGAGGGTTCCTTGTGCGAAGGTGGTGATGGTCATGCCTTTTCTTACGAGGAAGAGGGAATCTTCGAACCAAATCGGTTTAAAGTCACCGATCGGGTTGCTGGTTTCGACTATGCTGGGTGTAGGTGGTGATGGCGTGTTTCCTGCAGAAGAGGTTGGGATTTTGTCTTCGTTGAGGCTCGGTTGATAATTGTAGCTTTGCCTTTGGTTTGAGATCGCATCGTTGAGCCAGCGGTTTCGATTGGCTGCTTCTTCCTCGTTTGCAGCGATTTGTGCTTTCACGCCTCCACGGATCTTGCTCTGCAGAGGTTGGATGGTGTCCAGTTGGATAGTTTTTTCCTTGGGAATTTCGACTTCCCGGCTGTTAGAGTCTTCTAGTCCTTTTTCTTTCCGCTTTTTTCTGGAATCAGCAACCAGCCCCGGCAGAAGGGCTGCGCACTGTGCGAGAGCTTCGCCGTTGCCCTTGATCGCGGCGCCATCTGGCGTTTCGAATCTGGCTCTGGCCGGGAGTGTGCTATCCGGTTTGGAAAGGAATAGTTGCGGAGGGATCGAGTTTTCCTCTAACAGGATGGAAGCACCAAGCGAGTCCATCCGCCAAAGCGAAAGGCGGACCCGTTCCTGAAGTTCCGCCCGGATCTCGGCTTGGGCGCGATCGTGCTCGGTTTTTATGACACTGTGGGTGAGCCACAGCATGGCGCCGAGTACGAGGCACGCGCAACAGGCGAAGGCTGTCCAAACCAATGCTGCTGAGTTTTGCGGGCGGCTCCAGATCATTCGCTTTCCGGGGGTTTGATGAAACGGTAACCTTTGCCGCGTTCGGTTACGATACTGGCGGCGAGAGTGGCTCCGAGTTTCGCGCGCAAGTGTGCCATGTGCATGTCGATTGTTCTGGTCTCGATTCGATCGGGATCAAGATTCCAAACTTGGCGCAGGATCTCGTGCCGGGTGAGGGTGCGCCCGTTGGCGGCGATCAGATAGCGTAGTAAGGAGCTTTCCTTTTCGCTGAGGTCTTCGCATTTGCCGTCAGGGAAACGGACCCGGTTTTCGTTCAGATCGATTTCGACGCCGGCGAACGTGTGGCTGGCGGAAGGGCAGGGGCGCTCGTGGGTTCGGCGTAGGACCGCGTCAACACGGGCGAGAAGCTCCTTCATGCTAAACGGTTTCACCACGTAATCGTCCGCGCCATTGACGAGGCCTTTCACACGATCCTGTTCCTCGCCGCGAGCGGACAATATGATAACTGCTTGTCCGGGTCTGGCTTTTTTCAACGCGGCGAGAATTTCGAACCCGGAGGGGCCGGGCATCACGATATCGAGCAGCAGCAGCCGATAATTTGACTGGAGGGCCATCTTCATTCCCGCATGGCCGTCGGCAGCTTCCAAAGTACGATAACCTCCGTACTCCAGAGTATCGAGGATGCCGGTGCGGACGGCAGGGTCGTCTTCAACGACGAGGATGGTGGGTGAGTCTATCATTTCAGATGATCTGTTGAAAACGTTGGAATGGTGCCGGATGGTATCGCTTTGGGAGTTATGCTCCATCACAAATTCGGAGAACGCACCGGCTGGCACGTTCTCCGAGAATGCTGCTGGGCAAGGGATTATCTTTTGAAGGTGTAGCCTACTTCGGAAGCTTGCTTGCGGGTGGCTTCAATGAGTGCCTGATCGAGGGTTTGTCCCTCTTCCGTAGCCTTTTCCTTGAGTTTTGCGGCGATGTGCGCTTCGCGCTTATCGTTGAGTTCTTTGATTTCCTCCTGAATTTCAGCTCTCTTGGCGCCGGCCTTCTCAATGATGTCTTTGCGCTTTTCAGGGGCGATATCTCTCATTTCCACCGGAAGTTCAGAAGCCGGGAGTGCGGCGGGATCGATTTTCTTTTCCCTCAAAGCATCGACAAGATCCCATCCGGCATTTGAGTAGTTGCCGCTGGCTTTGGTGACGGCCCGTTGGACGTCAGCACCTTTTTCGGAATTGGCCGTTGCATCCGCATCGGCGCTTTCTTGGTTCGCCACCGCTTCCTGGCGGCGTTTGCCGTAGCCGAGGTAGGTCTTGTTGAGTTCCAGGCTGAGTTCCGCGATCCGCAAGTCCTGAGGGGCATTGATGTGTGCGATCACTTTGTCTTGGTCGATCACGAGGAAGTCGCCACCACCGAGGGCAGCGCCGTCGTGCCAAGAGCCGTCGATGCCTTCCTGGCGAGTGCCGCAGTGGATCGTGTTGATGACGACTCCTTTGTTAAGGGCTTTCTTGCATGCCGATCGTGCGTCGATCCTGCCTTGGGTGAATGGCTCATTTCCGGCGATGAAAATGACCTTGTAGGTGCTTTCTCTTTTGTCCCAAGCGAGATCGCCAAGGGCGCGTTGGACGACGGCGCCACAGTATTCTTCGCCGCCGTTTGTTTTGAGACCGAAAAGTTTTCCGCTTAGTGCGTCAAGGTCACGGGTGAGGGGGCTGACAAGTCGGACCCAGTCGTTGGCGACCGCGTTGTCGTTGTTGCCGTATTCGTAGAGCGCGACTTCGACGAAGGGAGTTTCGCCATCGCGTTCCGCATCGATGAATGTGTTCACGACTTTCCAGAGTTGGGTTTTGGCTTGGTCAATAAGGCCGTCCATGCTGTTGGAGGTGTCGAGCAGCAGTGCGATCTGGATTCGGTTTTTCGCGTTATCAACCACGGGAGGGTCGATTTGTGGTTTGGTGTCTTGGTTTTCCCGAGGATCGGGAGCCGGTTTCGCGGTTAGATGGCTTGCGCCGAATACCGTGAGAAATGTGATTGCCGCTAGGGCTAATGGTGTTGTCGTTTTCATGAGAACTCATTCATAGATCGGGCGGCGGATTCTGTCCGTAAAGACACTGTAAATCTGTAAACTGAGGGATATTTCGAGGTTTTTCCTGAAAAATGGTAGTTTGGGCTTGCATCGGGGGGTGGATGGGGTATCTACCGCCCCCAGAATTATGGCTAAGAAAAGTTGGATCGCACGCAATAAGCGCAAAGCACAAACAGTTGTTAAATACGCAGACCTGAGGCACAAGCTCAAGGAGGAGAAAGATTACGTGGCACTTTCCATGCTTCCTCGCGACGCGAGTCCGACTCGTGTGGTAAACCGTTGCGAGATCACTGGCCGCCGCCGCGCATTTTTACGCCGTTTCAAGCTTTCCCGGATTACTTTCCGAGAATACGCTTCAGCGGGTTTGCTTCCGGGAGTTACCAAATCAAGCTGGTAAGCCGGGCGATTCGTGCGGTATTATTGCCGTGTGAATCCAACGCGGGACGGAAACTACCCGATCCCGCGTTTCTCCAATGCCAATTTACGAATACGCTTCCGAAGCCCCTGAAGATCCTGAGCGATCGTGCAGAATTTGCCGTCGCGGATTTGAATTGAGGCGACCCGTGGACCGTGAGGCACTGGTCAATTGCCTGTTGTGCAAAAATCCGGTCCGGAAGGTCGTATCGAAGGTCAACACACCCCGCATTGCGAAGCCACTTTCGGTGACGGACGCGAAGAAGGCCGGGTTCACGGTCTTGGAAAAGCGGGACCAAGGGGTCTACGAAAAGCTCTAATGTTCTCGTGAATTCTTTTATTTTCCAACCCCTCGCGATGGTCGCGGCTTCTGGCGTCACCCACGATTTCCCGACAGCTGGCGAGGCGTCACTGTATATTTTGGGGATCATTTTCTTTCTGCTGCTGAATGCGTTTTTCGTGGCCTCGGAGTTCGCGATCGTGAAGGTGCGTCCGAGCCAGCTAGAAACGCATGCGAAGGAAACCGGAGCGGATACGGCGCGGGCCATCCACGTCGTGAAGCATCTTGATGGTTATCTTCCGGCTAACCAGTTAGGTATCACGTTTTCCTCACTGGCGCTGGGTTTCCTTGGCGAGCCATTCGTGAAGGTGTTGGTCTCGCCAATCCTAGCGTATACAGGAATGCCTGAGAAGGGAATCTACTGGGTCTCGCTGGTTATCGCCTACGCGTCGTTCACTTTCCTGCATGTGGTGGTGGGTGAACTGATCCCAAAATCAATAGCGATTCGCCGTTCGCTGGGGACGACGATGGTGCTAGTGGCTCCCCTGCACATTTTCTATAACGCGTTTTATTACCTAATTCGATTTTTCCAAGGAACCGCAAACTGGTTGCTCAGAGTTCTATTCAGGATCGATCCGATCAGCGAGGCCGAGCATGTGCACTCCGCTGAAGAGCTTGCGATCTTGGTGACTCATTCGGGGAAATTCAAAGAGGTGACGGATACGGAACGCGAGATCCTGATCAACGCTCTTGAGTTGAATGAACTATGGGTGCGTGACGTGATGACACCGCGCAATGAAGTGGTGGTTCTAGATGCCGACGAGCCCTTCGATAAGACGATTGCGATCGCTATCCGCAGCAAGCACACGCGTTTTCCTTTGGTGAAAGGTCATCTCGACCAAGCCATCGGGCTGATCCATATCAAGGATTTGTTCAAGGTGATGAGCGATCCGGATCCTGACCTGATGAGTATCAAACGGGATCTTAAAATTGTCCCGGACACGATGCCGCTGGACAGCTTGCTGAAATTTTTCCTGAAAGAGCACGCCCACCTAGCGATGGCTGTGGATGAGTTCGGCACGCCGGTCGGGCTGGTGTTTTTGGACAACGTCATGGAGGAATTGGTTGGCGATATTCAGGATGAGTTCGACAACGAGCTCCCATCCTTCATCCGTATCAATGACGAGGAATTCGTAGTCGAAGGCTCGATGACTTTGAACGATCTGGAGGGATTCGTCGAGGAGCTTTCGCTTGAAAGCGGTGAGGTCACGACCGTGGGCGGATATTTCACCCAACAACTGGAGCGTTTCCCCGAAGTGGGCGAGACCTTGGTAATTCTCGGCCATGAGGCTAAGGTGACTAGTACTGATGGCAGGCGGGTCGGGCAGATCCATTTCCGCAAGCTGGAGGCAAACGAACTGGCCCACGAGAACGGTAGCAATGCCGCGGAAGTCGCCTGATCTTTGAATTTGCTTTGGACCGCTTGAGAAAGCATAAAATTTCCGATGGAAGTTTTCGAACATCTTGGTGCTGCGCTTGGACTCGCATCACTTGCCGGGATCAATCTTTACCTGACCGCATTCGTCGCGGGGCTGGCGATACGGTTCAACTGGATCGAACTCGCGGGCGCACATGAGCAATTAGCAGTGCTTGGGAATGATTGGGTGCTGGCGGTAGCGGGAGTGCTGATGGTGATCGAATTCTTTGCCGACGAGGTGCCGTGGCTCGATAGCTGCTGGGACGCGGTGCACACAATTCTGAGGCCTGCTGGCGGAGTCTTGCTCGGGATGGGTGCACTTGGGGAGATGGATCCGAAATTGCTGGCGATTGGCGGTCTGCTTTCCGGTGGCGCTTCACTGACGATGCATGCGGCCAAGGCGGGGACTCGCCTGCTGGTGAATATGTCACCAGAGCCGGTTTCTAACAGTGTGGCGAGTGTTGCGGAGGATGGCTTGGTGCTGGGTGGGTTGAGTTTGATCGCGTTCGCGCCGGTGGCGGCGTTTTTCGTGTTCATCATCGTTCTGGTGATTGCGATTATATTGATTCGAAAAACGTTCGGAGGTCTCAGGGCGATGTGGAAGCGGAGGCGTGAGAAGCGTAGGGTCGAGACCTAGTGCGTTTTCTTTGAACGCTTGATACTTGCGGAGATGTTGCGAGCGGATAGTTTGTGGAATGATTGGAATCGTTCTTGGATCGGGGCTGGGGGTGTTAGCGGATGAAGTCGAAATCCTACGGGAGGTGGGCTTCGGCGAAGCGGGGCTATCTGAATCGACGGTTCCAGGGCATGCGGGCAAATTTGTCTTTGGCAAACTCGGTGGCACGGAAGTTGTTTTGATGAAAGGCCGGGTCCACCTCTATGAAGGTCATGGAGCTACGGCGGTGACGGCTGGAGTGAGCTGGATGGCGGAGCAGGGTGTTGACTCACTCATTCTCACCAATGCGGCTGGGACCGTGAACCGTGATTTTGAGCCCGGCACATGGATGATGCTTTCTGATCATCTAAATCTCACTGGAACGACTCCGCTGGTGGGGGCTAGTTTCATCGACATGAGCGAGGTTTACGACCGCGTCTGGAGAGAGGAATTTCGGGAAGCGGCTTCAGAAACCGGGGTGAAACTCAGCGAAGGTGTCTATGCGAGCTTGCGCGGACCGCAGTATGAGACGCCAGCGGAGGTAAGGATGCTTCGGACGTTTGGGGCAGATGCCGTCGGTATGAGCACGGTTCTGGAGGCGATTCAGGCGCGGGCGCTGGGGATGCGAGTCGCGGGTTTTTCCTGCCTCACCAACTGGGCGGCAGGAATGCAGGAGACTCTCAATCACGAGGAGGTTCTGGAGACAGGGAAAGCTGCAGGAAGTGTGATGGTGAGGTTGCTGGAAAAGGTTATCGGTGGCCGGTGAAAGCAGTTTTAGCTGCTTGAAGCGAGGGCAGTTTAGGGTCTTCTCTACCCATGGAAATGGTGGATTCGATACGGAGTTTTACACCGCGCTGGATCAGGTAATTCCTCTGTCCGACAGTTTCTTCGGAGCTGAGAATGGCAGAGATTTATTCGGGGCTGGATGTCTGAATAAACCCGAGTCATTCCCGTCCGATAGGCTGTAGCGTTTGCCAATTGGAATCGTGATTTATGAAAAGACCTTTGATTTATTCGGTTGGGGGAGCATTTCTCATCGCTGTTGCCTGCGGGTGGGGAGGGTATGCATTGGGCCTTCGACAAGCGCTTCACAATATTCCCTCAGCAGCAGGTGGAGGTGTTGTCGTGCAGTTCAAATCACTGCGGGAGGCACGCCTTAGAGGCTTCGATCCTACCGCAGTAAGACGGGAAATCGATGCGGAGAAGAGCCAGCTCGGGCGATTCAGGATTGCGCAAGAGAATCTTGATCGCTGGGTGGCCAAGGATCCGCTAGGTGCGCTAAACTGGCTGGCTTCCCAGCCTTCCAGCTACCGGAGACAAGAACTCATCCGTCTGGCCCTGAAGCAGTTTTCTGAGACGGACGGCAGTGGAGCGGCACAATGGGCGCTTGAAAATCTGCAGGGTGGGGAGCTCAACAACAGCCTGATTGCAATCGCCAACGGATGGGCGCGGCGGAACGGGCACGAGGCTGCGGAATGGTTTCTCGCACTGCCAGACACGCAGGAGCGGGATGCGGCGGTAGAGAACATGATGTTCGTCTGGGCGACCAATGAGCCGAAAGCCGCGCTCAAGTTCGTGGGCGAGCGGGAAGATCTGGCGGATTTTGCATCGATCCTGCGTCGCGCCTCGCTGGCTGGTTGGGCGAAGAGCGATCCTGAAGCAGCAGTTGCGGCGAGTCTCGAAATCAGTAAGAGGGACAACGATCCGGGTCAATTCGCCAACACCCTTGCAAACTGGGCGACGATTGATTTGAAAAAAAGTTCGGAATGGTTGATCGAAAATGTGGATGGTGGGCAAGGCCGGAGGCTCGCGGCGGTGGAGCTGGGGGCGATTTTTGCGCAGCAAAGTCCGCAGGAGGGTATTCAGTTTCTCGGAAAACTTGAAGCAGGCGAGGAAAGGGATGCAGCAGGGAATGTGTTTGCTGTGGAGTGGTCCGCGTTTGGCGCGGAGGATGCGGCGATGTGGGTTGTGGATCAGAAAACGATCAGCCTCGGTGAGCAGGCAGCATCTGAGATCTCGATGAATTATTTTAGGAAAGATCCGAATGGCTTCGCGAAATGGCTGGATTCTTTGCCGCCAGGAAGTTTGAAAAACGCGGCTGATCTTGTGGGCCAATCGCCGGAACAGGAGTGAGTCCTTGCGGCAATCGAATGGCATGATTTTTTTATTTTTTGTGTGAATAGATTTGCAATTACTGAGTCTGAAATAGTGACCCTTGGATTTCGGGTCTCCATCCAAATGAAAACAGCAAAATTACGTTTCGGCATCGCCTTCGTGGCGGTGGTTTCTATGTTCGGTGGCATTTCGGGTGCGAAGGCAGCCGACCTTGAGCTCAGGGGATATGGGTCGGTAAGTGAGAGTCAGTTTGAAAAATACTCGTCTAGGGGTGCCAAGCAGGGCGGGCGTTACCGTAACCTTGGGGAGGGATACTATCGCCGGACAATCATCGGTGTGGACGCGATCGAGAATTATTCCACCTGGCGCTCCGGTGGCCTGAGCTTCGAGTTGTGGGCAATGCCATACTACGGCGCGACCAGCGGAAGCGTGTTGATGACGACCAATGCGGGTTCGGTCTCTGGACGTTCTGCTAAATGGAACGTATATAGGAGAGGAAGCAAGGTAGCTTTGGATGATTACGCATTCCCCGAGTTAAATCTTTGGGAATTCACCCGCAGCAGTGGCTGGAGCTTTCGCGACAACATCACGTTCAGCTACGATCGCTGGATGTAGGCTTCGAAATTTTATCTTAAAAGCCTTTCTTTGCTGATGCGGAGGGAGGCTTTTTATTTTCTAGAAATTCAGATCAACTCCGCTGCGATGGGGTCGACGAGAGGGCGACCGAGTTGCGTAAGGTGAAGGTGGGTATGGCCAACTGTGAGGAGGTTTTCCGATGCCAGAGTGCGGGCTTTTTCCAACGATCCGGGATCGAGCAGTGAGAGCGGGATGCCTTTCGTAGTCCGCAGGCCGAGTGCGATGAGTTCGATGCGGCGCTGTGTGGGAGAGAGGGTTTCGGTCTCGTGGATGGCGTTGCCGATGGAGTTGACCTGTTTGACGTAGGCTGCGGTGTCGGGGACGTTCTTGTGGCGGATGCCGCTCATGGTGGAGACGGCGGATGGGCCGAGGCCGAGGTAGTCGCTACCTTCCCAATAGCCTTGGTTATGCTTGGAATGTTGACCGGGGCGGGCGTAGTTCGAGGTTTCGTAGTGTTCGAATCCGGCGTTTGTTAAGATGTTCTCAGCGAGGTGATAGTGGTCGGCATCGTGATCTTCGTTTTCCTGGTAAGTGCCGTTTTGCAAGGAGTCGAAGAATGCGGTGTCTTCCTCGTAGGTGAGGTTGTAGGCGGAGATGTGTTCGGGTTCCAGCGAGACGGCATGGCGGAGAGTGCTTTCCCAGTCGGTGAGGGATTGGCCGGGGATGGAGAACATGAGATCGATATTCACCGACCGGATTCCGGCTTCACGGAGGATACGGATGGATTCTGAAGCTTCCTCTGGGGAGTGTTCCCGTCCCAAGGTTTCCAAGACGTGCGGGGTGAATGACTGGATGCCCAGAGAGACGCGGGTGACGCCGAGGTCTTTGAAAAGGCGGGCTTTTTTTAAATCGAAGGTGGCGGGGTTCGCTTCAAGGGTGATCTCTTTAAAATCCGAGAAATCGAAGGTTTCCTGCAGTGAAGTAAAAAGGCGGGTCAGATGCTTTGACGAAAGCATGGATGGTGTTCCACCCCCGAGGTAGAGAGTTTGCGGGGCTGTGGAAAAATTAATTCGGCTCTGGGCTTCTTTGCATAGGGCTTCGATAAATTCGCCGATGGGGGTGCCGCCCGGGGTGTGTTTGTAGAACGAGCAATACGGGCAGATGCGGTGGCAAAAGGGGATGTGTAGGTAGAGAAGCAAAATTCAACAAAGATTTTTTTGACCACGGATTTCACGGATGATCACGGATAGGAAAATAGAAAGAAATTCATCCGCAAATACGGGGCAATAAGTCTTCATCGGTGCTAATCCGTGGAATCAGTGATTAAAAGCTCTTAAATCGAACTGCGGACGCGCGCGATATATTTTTTTGCGGCCTGGGTAGTGGCGGATGCTAGGTCGGTCTCGGGTTTTGCGAACGGTGGGACGAACCATGGATAGGAGCCGAGTAGGTCTGTGACGACGGCGATTTCCCCGTCGCAGGTGGCCTCTCCGCAACCGATTCCGATGGTTGGCACGGAGATGGCGGCGGTGATTTCCGCAGCTGCGGCCGGTGTGACGGATTCCAGGACGATGGCGAAGGCTCCGGCTTCGATGAGTGCCTTGGCGCCATCGAGGATGTCGCGGGTTTGTTGCGGGGTCTTGCCTTTCTTGTGATAGCCGCCTTCCTCGATCACGCGTTGGGGTAGCATGCCGAGGTGTCCGCAGACCGGAATGCCGGCGGCGGTAATCACCCTGACTTTTTCTGCTTGGCGGACACCACCTTCGAGCTTTACCGCATCAGCACCAGCAGCAGCCAGGGTTTTTGCGGTCTCAAGCGCCTGTGCTGGGGTGTGGTAGGTATTGATCGGGAGGTCTGCGATGACTAGTGCGTTTGGCTTCGCCCGGGCAACCGCTTCAAGATGATGGAGGATGTGTGCGAGAGTGACGTGGGTGGTATCGGGAAAACCAAGAACGACCATGCCGAGTGAGTCACCGACGAGGAGAATATCAACACCCGCCTCGTCAAGCAGCTTCGCCATCGGGTAGTCGTAACAGGTCAGGGCGGCAATGGAGCCGGGATCCTTCTTGCCAGAGATGACGGCGACTTTTTCTTGGGGAGTCACGAATTGGATTGAATTGGGGAATGAAAAAGCCTCCGGGGAGCTGAGCTCTGAGCGGAGGCTAGTTTCTACGACATGCCAGCGTTTCTAAAAGAAAAAATGGCGACCCGTAAGGGAGTCGAACCCTTCTTGCCAGGATGAAAACCTGGAGTCCTAACCGATAGACGAACGGGTCGTTAGTCGCGGTGCGGGCGGAAAGAAAGCGGACTGTGGGATAGGTTGCAAGGTTTTTTTGGGTGGAGTCTATTTTTTTTCCAAAGGAGCCTGCGCCGGGGAAATCATGTCCCCGCCGATCATAAGAGGAACACTTGGTTTAACACCATCATTATCGCTGGAGCAGATTGGTTTCCAGAACACCGAAAGGCTACTTGTTGATCAAAGCTGCATAGAAAGACTAGAAATATTCTCTAGATTAAGGAATACCTCCCGTTTCCTTGATCCGCTATTCGGGTTTGTCCGTCTCCGAGTGGGTTTACCTCATCCGTAAGCTTTGCCTTGATTCAAAAACAGGAGGGAGCATCCTCGGTTACTCTGTCGGTCATGACGATGGCTAGCTTTGCCTTGATTCAAAAACAGGAGGGAGCATCCTGAACCGATCATCTAACCAGCTCATCCGGCCGCTTTGCCTTGATTCAAAAACAGGAGGGAGCATCCTATAGGAGCGGATCAGGATGGGAGCGGATAGCTTTGCCTTGATTCAAAAACAGGAGGGAGCATCCTATCGAAGAAGACGACAAACCCGCCATCATGGCTTTGCCTTGATTCAAAAACAGGAGGGAGCATCCTCTGCCACGATTAAAGAATCGTTCCCCTTCGCGCTTTGCCTTGATTCAAAAACAGGAGGGAGCATCCTCGATCATGTCGATCCGCCGCGCTATCGCCCGCTTTGCCTTGATTCAAAAACAGGAGGGAGCATCCTGCTACCAACCGGCGGGGCGACAGTGACCAGGCTTTGCCTTGATTCAAAAACAGGAGGGAGCATCCTAAGATGTCGCGATCCGTAATAACGAACTCTGCTTTGCCTTGATTCAAAAACAGGAGGGAGCATCCTAGAGCACATCCGCAGGGTGCCGGATACGTAGCTTTGCCTTGATTCAAAAACAGGAGGGAGCATCCTTTTTGCTCCCGCGTTATTTGACTGCCGCCCGCTTTGCCTTGATTCAAAAACAGGAGGGAGCATCCTAGCGAATGGATGAAGGGCATGGCAGGGGGAGCTTTGCCTTGATTCAAAAACAGGAGGGAGCATCCTATGGATCTCTGGCACCAAAACAACTCATGTGCTTTGCCTTGATTCAAAAACAGGAGGGAGCATCCTCTGGCCGACGCCGACAGACAGCATGATGACGCTTTGCCTTGATTCAAAAACAGGAGGGAGCATCCTCATTCCTCGCGAAAGGAGGAGTGGCCTTCAGCTTTGCCTTGATTCAAAAACAGGAGGGAGCATCCTCTCCATCTGTTCAGCCTCGTCAAGTGCATCGCTTTGCCTTGATTCAAAAACAGGAGGGAGCATCCTGCGCTACCGACCTCCACCTCGACACCGGCAGCTTTGCCTTGATTCAAAAACAGGAGGGAGCATCCTAGGTGGGTGAGTGAGTCACTGAGCCTCGTCGCTTTGCCTTGATTCAAAAACAGGAGGGAGCATCCTTGCGTTCAGCGTCACCACAGGTGCCGCCGAGCTTTGCCTTGATTCAAAAACAGGAGGGAGCATCCTAAGCTGTCGCTCCTGATTGCAATCCGCTCAGCTTTGCCTTGATTCAAAAACAGGAGGGAGCATCCTTTTTGCTCCCGCGTTATTCAAAAGCCGCCCGCTTTGCCTTGATTCAAAAACAGGAGGGAGCATCCTATTGGGATCGGGTATCGATGGGATCGGATAGCTTTGCCTTGATTCAAAAACAGGAGGGAGCATCCTCACTAATCCCAGCCGTCGCCGTCATGGCCAGCTTTGCCTTGATTCAAAAACAGGAGGGAGCATCCTCATGAGGGCGGGCTTGTCGTCTTCTTCGATGCTTTGCCTTGATTCAAAAACAGGAGGGAGCATCCTTCAAGCGCCGAAAAAGGCGGAGAGATTGTAGCTTTGCCTTGATTCAAAAACAGGAGGGAGCATCCTCCAAGTGCCAGTTGCGGTAATGCTGGTTCTGCTTTGCCTTGATTCAAAAACAGGAGGGAGCATCCTGAGGTTTATGCAGGCGCGACATCCGAAGCAGCTTTGCCTTGATTCAAAAACAGGAGGGAGCATCCTAGGAACGGGCGCATCCCTAAGGGGCAGCTAGCTTTGCCTTGATTCAAAAACAGGAGGGAGCATCCTACCTCCAAGCGTTGACCACTTCATTTCCCAGCTTTGCCTTGATTCAAAAACAGGAGGGAGCATCCTCTACAACCGCAGCACAGCCATACATAAGGCGCTTTGCCTTGATTCAAAAACAGGAGGGAGCATCCTTGACCGAAATACGACTCTTTTAACTCGCTTGCTTTGCCTTGATTCAAAAACAGGAGGGAGCATCCTTTTGCAGCGATACCCTCAAACGGAGTCTTAGCTTTGCCTTGATTCAAAAACAGGAGGGAGCATCCTGTCGTCGCGGAGGGTGATGATTCGGAACGGCTTTGCCTTGATTCAAAAACAGGAGGGAGCATCCTAAGTTCGATTCCCACACGCTCCAGCATCCCGCTTTGCCTTGATTCAAAAACAGGAGGGAGCATCCTGGGCACGGGGCACGGCACGGCATGGGGCATGCTTTGCCTTGATTCAAAAACAGGAGGGAGCATCCTAAAAAGAAAAAAGTCAGCCCCGAAGTAGCTGCTTTGCCTTGATTCAAAAACAGGAGGGAGCATCCTTTCTTTGCTTAGCGCGTCTCTCATGCGTATGCTTTGCCTTGATTCAAAAACAGGAGGGAGCATCCTGACGATCGACGACAGTGCCGGCCAGAACAGCTTTGCCTTGATTCAAAAACAGGAGGGAGCATCCTTTTACACGGGCTTGGAACCGTCGCATGATTGCTTTGCCTTGATTCAAAAACAGGAGGGAGCATCCTGTGATCGTCGATGTGATTACCTCCGAGGGTGCTTTGCCTTGATTCAAAAACAGGAGGGAGCATCCTCAGCGGAATCCTACGTCGATCAGGTCATTTGCTTTGCCTTGATTCAAAAACAGGAGGGAGCATCCTAGCGGATTTATCGCCATGCACCGATCTGATGCTTTGCCTTGATTCAAAAACAGGAGGGAGCATCCTCAGGCCACCCGGCCCTAGTTGCTGCCAATGCTTTGCCTTGATTCAAAAACAGGAGGGAGCATCCTTGCGGATCTCATGCCAAGCATCTGATCGCTGCTTTGCCTTGATTCAAAAACAGGAGGGAGCATCCTATACGCTAGGAACAGCAGGACGCATGACGAGCTTTGCCTTGATTCAAAAACAGGAGGGAGCATCCTCCGTTCGTAAGCCGTCCGACATGGGTTTTTGGCTTTGCCTTGATTCAAAAACAGGAGGGAGCATCCTCGGTGACGATATGCTGGCGAGTGATAAGCTGCTTTGCCTTGATTCAAAAACAGGAGGGAGCATCCTCATAGATGAGCACTTGCACGGCATCAGGAAGCTTTGCCTTGATTCAAAAACAGGAGGGAGCATCCTCTGAAAACGTCGTATGTGAACATCGATTTGCTTTGCCTTGATTCAAAAACAGGAGGGAGCATCCTGTTCACCGACGAGGAGATCACTAAGGCCATGCTTTGCCTTGATTCAAAAACAGGAGGGAGCATCCTAATATGAGGGAGTCTACGAATGCGACGTATGCTTTGCCTTGATTCAAAAACAGGAGGGAGCATCCTTTCTCTCCACTAGACCCAAAACGACTCTATGCTTTGCCTTGATTCAAAAACAGGAGGGAGCATCCTAGGGCGATGGAGCAAGCGGCGTTCCCAGTCGCTTTGCCTTGATTCAAAAACAGGAGGGAGCATCCTTCACGTTTGCAACGCTAGACAGCAACGCAAGCTTTGCCTTGATTCAAAAACAGGAGGGAGCATCCTACGCCAGCAACAAATAATCCAATCCTACCAGCTTTGCCTTGATTCAAAAACAGGAGGGAGCATCCTCATTGTAAAGGGCGAATCTCAGCCACTCAAGCTTTGCCTTGATTCAAAAACAGGAGGGAGCATCCTAGGTAGCCCCTACATCCTTGAACGTGAAGGATGTAGGGGGATTCTCCAAAAACGAAAAGTAACTTACCAAAGCATGATCTGTTCGGGAA
>Ga0209390_10000934_pt1 | contig 57860 bp, 64 predicted proteins | sample BON01_FD_187212 | JGI IMG/M metagenome (GOLD analysis project Ga0209390, IMG submission 187212) | Freshwater microbial communities from Lake Bonney liftoff mats and glacier meltwater in Antarctica - BON-01 (SPAdes) (version 2) | ecosystem: Environmental > Aquatic > Freshwater > Ice > Glacier...
CGGAACATTGATCGGCGCAGGCGTTAGCGGACTCGCAGGGGCAGCGGCAGGATCCGCAATCGGCCGCTCATCGGACGGCCGGGAGGTAATGGACGAATGCGAGGCGTATCTCGGCCAGCACGAAGCTCAGTGGCGACAAATGCGCCATGGCTACGGCCCGGTGATGTTGGTGCCAATCATGGTTCCGGTGGAACAGCGGGCGGTAGTCCGCGAATATGTCACCGAGGAATGGGTCGAAGAAGAAGTAATGGTCAAGGCGCCTGCTAAACGGGTTATTCACCGCACGCCCGAAACAAAGCCGGTCAAGACCGTTCCAGTGAAGTCAGTCAAATCGACCAAGACCCGCTAGAGTCGCTTAGACTAGTTCCTGCCTCAGAAGATTTCAGGGGGTAGATCCAAGCGATCGGCCCCCTTGTTCTTGTGCTTCGCTACCTCTCGTCTGGCGCGCAGTTATCCCGCCCATATCCGCTTTGGCGATGTTGATTTGCCCCGTAACAAGACGGACGATACCCATTCGGGCAATATCCTTGCCGCGCCCGATTTCGACCTGATTGTCGATCCTTGTTCGGACCGAAAGAGCGCGGGCGGAATCGGCAGCAACGCGCAGACTATAGCTGCCATACGGAACCCGTTCGAACAGGAAGAAACCGTCAAACTCACTCATCGTCGCGGCAACCATGATTCCGCGGCGATCAACCAGTTCGAGAACCACACCGGCCAAGTCCACGCCCATCGGCGACTGCAGAACACCTTCCACTTCGCCCGAGGGAGAAATGGGCAATTCGATCACAGTCACCACGCCCGGACGCGGAACCACCACAATTCCCTTGGTTGCCGGTGCCAGATAAGGATCGCCTAGCGACGCCTCGTCAACTCCGACAAGAATGGGAATATAGGGCCGCAGGCCATCAACTATGGTTCGGCCAGTTTCGTCGGTTACTGCATCGGTCGTGCGCAAGCCTGCCTCGACATAAACATCTTTCAAGACATCTTCATCGGGGCCGCGCAGGCCATCGCCATTCTCATCGCGGAAAACGGTCACTGCGGCCTGGCCGCTACGGGCCAGTTTTTTCTCCGAGAAGCGCACACCGCCGTTGACCGGATCTGGACCGAAGCTGAATGACAGCGCCAAGTTCGCGCCAATCGTGCCACTGGTCGAATAACTGGCGTTAGTTCGTAAGGCGAAACGGTCGAAACGGTGGGTATAGCCAAGGCCGAAGGCCGTATCACTTTGCGCCGCTCGATATTCAATATCCGCCGAGAGATCACGCCGTTCGTCGATTGATTTATCAGCCGAAACCCTGACTGTTTCCAAACCCTTATCTGGTCCAGACAGGTTGAAATTGGCTGACCCTCGCAGGCGCAAGCCAAATTGACGAGTGTTTGCGAGCAAGCGCAGGCGAGTACTTTCGTTGCTACCGCCAGAATTGGGTTCATCTGTCCGATCATGTTGCAATTGAGCGGTCAGCGCGATCCCGCGCAGACCAACTGCAGTCTGAATTAACCCTTTGGTAACCTTTGACCCATCGCGCAGGACCGACCGGTCGATCGCCCCCTGTATTGGCAGGCTGAATTTGCCCAACCTCAGCGAGGTATCGAAATTGAAACCGAATCGATGGTCCAGGCCTTCATTTACGAATTCGCTGACAAAATTGCCCTGAACCCAGGTAACGTGCGCACCCAAATTGACCGGGCCCAGCCGCCCAAGCGCGTTGGTCTGCACCACCGCGCCCGCTCCGAGTTCATGCGCCACCGCCAGCTCGAGCTGCATCGCACCAAACGTCCGGAACAGATTTCCTTCGAGGTAATTACGCCGCCTTGTGTTGACCGCTAGGCTATGTAAGCCAAGTGCAACGCTGGTCCGCTTGTCGAGACCGCGTTCAATCCCGAGCCCGCCCCGCTACGAATGAACCGCGCCGTCGGCTTTATCTCGCAAATCGATCAAATCACGGTCGTCTTGCAGGATGCCCGCCCAGTAGAAAGTCTTGCCCGGCTCGACATTGTTTGTTCCAACCGGCTGGGCAAACCGTTCCCGGCGGACTTGCCCTTGCGGACCGTAGAGCACGACCTCAAGGTCGTTGCGCCCATAAAACAGATCTACATCTAGGAATTCATAACGGCCATCATCACTTTCCGCTTGGAATGCGATCAATTGGTTGTTGCGATAGAGCTCCGCATCCCAGCCTGAGGGCAAAGTGCCGCGAATGGTCGTACTGGAGAAGCGTGACTGGCGGCCCAGTGGCTGGTTACTGATAAATGCACCCCGCCCAACTGCGCTTTGCCCGGTCAATTGGCTACCTTGAGTCTCCACGTCACCGACGGCGATCTGGGTCGCCTTAAGCGGCCCGAGCATACCGCCCGTTGAATCGTTACGAAATGCGCTGATCCGCAGCGAATTAGGCTTCAGCTGATTGTTTGAACTCAGCCTTGCGTCAAAACTCGCCCCGGCAACCTCGCCGGCGGCATAAAGCTCGTACCGACCGGTAGTGCTGGTCTTAGATGACGAATCGTATCCAACCCGGACTACCGCGTCGACCGAGGGCGTCCGCCACAATTTATATTCGCTGTCAGCGTGAGGATAGGCTGCCAAATCGAATGCCTGGCGCTTGGGCCGAAGTCGCGCGGCGCGACTTCTGCGCTCAATCGCCTCGATGAACGGCAATTTTGTGTCGCTTTTGAGCCGGATAACCGAATTATACAGATCCGGCTTCAATTCCACGCCGAACCACCGTGACAAGGCCTTCGTATCGACGCACCAACCCTCTGGCGTATCGAAAATCTCGCCATCCACCGGAGCCGACCCGGTGTTCACGTTTTGTACTGTGTTTGCTGCGCGGTCCAGAGTGAATTTCTGATCTTCCGTGAACAACCAACCAGTTGCGCGGCGCGACTTCTTGTCGAGCCGAATTGGCAAGTCGAGTGACTGAATGACGTCAGCCAGATCCAAGCAAATTCCGCTATCTGTCTGATAACCCCTGATTTCGTTGGCGAGTTTATAGGAGCCCACGTTCATCTGCAGGAGCAACAAATCATCATCACTCGCCTGCCAGACAGACTTCGTAGCCTGAGCATGAGCAGGGTTGGCGATCGGCGCAACAACACCAAACGCCGCCGCGAAAGCCGCGGCGGCGCCAAGTGTCAAAGGGTTGCGCAATGCCATGGGGATATGTTTCGGTCAGCCGGCCTTAATCAGCCCAGCACCGTCTCCACTGAGGCGATAAGCGCTCCGCCCGCTTCCGGCATCTCGCGATATTCGAAGCGTAATTGGCCCTTCATCGCGGCCGCCTGCTCTGGGCTCAGCCTGAAATGCACCTTCCGCTCGTCCAGCTCGCTATAGATTGCGATACCGCGGGCCAGAAAAACCGGCTCGCTACTACCCGGACGGACAACGCGCAGCTCACCATAGGTAGAACTGTCTCCGCTACGGCTCATGGCGAGGTGTAGTTCCGGCCCGTCGGGGCCTGCAACTACCTTCGGATCGTTAATGGCCACAGTGGCCTCCAGCCGGCCGTGCCGCACGATGATCGGGATCGTAATTCCGTAGACCGGGATTAATTTTATGCTGATCCCTTCGGCCTGCTCCGGATCGGCAGTCACCGGACGCGGTTTCGGAATTGCCCGAAACGACATGTGAGCGCGATATTCACCATCGGGCAGTTCCGCACCTGGGCGCGCAGCAATCCTGATCGCCTGCGGCTGCCCTGGTGGCAGGGTTATGCGGCGGGGCGCATAGCGAATCATGGAAAGGGCCGCTTGCTCAAGTTCATTCGCATTTTCCGGATCGACATCGACGAGCTGCCCGCTGGCCGTCATGCGGCGCAGTTCGAGTGAGATTCGATATGTCGCGTCTTCCGATCCAATATTGCTCAAGATGACTTCGGTCCCCCGGCGGCCATCAAGAATGATCCGCGTTGGCGCGACCAGAAGGTCGCCTTGGGCCGAGACAGGCGCAGCAGATAAGATACTGCCAAACGCGGCCATTGCCGCGAGTGTTGAGCGAAACGGGCGAGTGAGTGTCTTTGCCATAATCTGATTCGGTCCCCGGAGGATTGCGGCCGTATTAAGCGGCGGGTTAGTAATTCCCCTGATGGACTAGGCGGATAGGGTTAATATCCGTTAAACATGATCGAGATTTCGCGGGCACAGGAATAACTAGGCCGCGCCCTTGCGGACGCGGCCTAGTTATTTCAACAAAGTTCATAGAGTCCGGCAGATTACCTGCTGGGTGCTATAAGATTGTTGTTATTAGGAATATTCGACCGAAACGTCGAATGTGCCCTCATAAGTGCCAGCAACTTCAGTGCCGTCGAAAGTCAGGTCGCCGCCGACCAGGAAGGCTCCGAGACCGCCCTCGTCCAGCTTGACTTCGTAATAGGTACCAAGTGTTGTTGTATCGGTTACCTCGAGTGCGTTTGAATTGAAATTGTCGAGCTCAAGCTCGTAAGCCGCACCGATACCCGCGGTGTTGAACAGCGTGACACTTGGCGTGTCGAAATTGATCGTGACGTTCTTATCCGGGGTACCAGCGGTAATGCTGAACGCAGCCAATCTGGTCGTGCCGCTGCAAACGATTGTTGCAATTAAGCAATCCAGAGTGCCTGTGCTGGCATCGAGTGAAACGCCCCCTGCACCAGTTACGACCATCGTGCCGAAGTCGAGCGCGCTGCCCGTATCGAGTTCCAATGTTAGTGCGGTCAGGATCTCAGCAACTGCATCAGCCGAAGCGCTATCCTGGGCCTGGGCCTGTGCAACGGTGGACATGCCCAGCGATGCAGCAACTACGGCGCTAGCTGCGCCAAAACGGAGAAATTTCTTCATAATCAGTGGTCCTTACAAAATGGTCTTCGATCCCGTTCGAGAAGACCAAGAGCCCCCCCGATGGATGAACGCCCCTGTCCATCCGAGGACCTCTATGTAGGACTACTAGGTTCAATCTTTGCTTCTGGTTATGGTTAACAGGGCAACCGTCTTTTGTTAACTATTCGGACAATTTCGCGACTTTTGGCGGAATTTAGTTAAATATTTCAACTACTTGCTAGATATCACCGCCAGTTAGGCGCTGACAAACAAGATCCAATTGATCCAGCGTGCGGTACCGAATCGTGACCGTTCCCGATCTTGGGTCAATGTCGGTCTTGATCTTGACCGGGAGTCCCAGAAACTCCTCCAAATGTCCTTGAACCGCTGCAATATCAGCATCTTTTGCCGGATCGCGGGATGTCCGCGCCTTGCGCCGCTCCGAATCAGCAGGGCCTGAACCCGCCTTGGCCATCCGCTCAATATCGCGAACGGATAGTTTTTGCGTCACGGCTTGATTTGCCAACGCCACTGCATTGGGGTTGCCGATCAGGGCCCGCGCATGCCCCATCGACAATGACCCGCCCTCGACAAGCAGCAACACATCTTCCGGCAATCCCAACAAACGTTGGAGATTAGCGACGTGACTGCGCGACTTATCTACCAGTTTAGCAATTTCGCCTTGGGTCATGCCTTCGCCATCAGCGAGACGTTGATAGGCGCGGGCTTCTTCAATTGGGTTGAGATCTTCGCGTTGAATATTCTCGATCAGCGCCAGAGCCATAACTTCGCGATCGTCCAGAGCCCGAACCAAGGCCGGAATCTCATGCAATTGCGCCTTTTGAGCCGCACGCCAGCGGCGCTCGCCCGCTACGAGCTGATATCGCCCACCCCCGAGCGGACGAACGATAATGGGCTGAATGACCCCGCGCGCAGCGATCGAGGCAGAAAGATCGGCCAACGCCCCCTCATCAAAATGACGCCGGGGTTGCCCGGGCAAGGGCTCAATCGAAGCAATGGCCAAAGACGCTAATCCGGACCTGGCAGCCGGCTCACTGCCTTGATTGGAGGGATCTGTGGATCGCCCGGCAGTGTCCCGGAGTACCAAAGGCTCTTCCCGGCGGGCCTCACCCATCAAGGCACTTAGACCCTTGCCGAGCTTTTTCTTGCTGTCCGCGCCTGCGCGAGGGTTGGCTGAGAGGCTAACAGAGTCGGTCGGGGCGGTGCTCATGCGGCTTTCCTTTGTTCTGGCAGGCGTCCGATCAATTCGCGTGCAAGCGCGATATAGGCACGGCTCCCCGCACATGAATGATCATAGACCAAGGCAGGCAACCCGTGGCTGGGTGCCTCGGACAGGCGGACATTGCGGGGAATTACCGCGTCGAAGACCAATCCCGCGAGACAATCACGAACGTCGTCGGCAACCTGGTCGGTTAACCGGTTGCGGCGGTCAAACATCGTCAAAACAATCCCAACAATACCGAGATCGGGGTTAAATCGCTGCTGGACCTGCTCCACGGTGAGCAACAATTGACTGAGCCCTTCCAGGGCGAAGAATTCGCATTGCAATGGTACCAAGAGGGTGTCGGCGGCGCCAAGCGCGTTCAGCGTCAACAATCCAAGTGATGGGGGGCAATCGATAAAACAGATCTCATGACCTTTGTGTCCCGCCAGCGCATCGCGAAGCCGGGCAGTACGGTTATCGACGCTCACCAGCTCTACCTCGGCTCCGCTAAGGTCCACGGTGGCAGGCACAATATCGAGGTTTGGAATGCTCGTCGGCTGTATACAGTCGGCAAGCGGCACCTCGTCGACCAAAATGTCATAGGTGGAGCGCTCCCGAGAATTAACCTCCACGCCCATGCCGGTCGATGCGTTGCCCTGTGGATCGAGGTCCAGCAGTAGCGTCTTCCAGCCAGTCGCCGCCATTGCGGTTGCAGTGTTGATGGCGGTGGTAGTTTTACCCACCCCTCCCTTCTGATTGGCAATCGCAATTGTGATCATTTTTGCTACCTTTGCCTCAGCATTTCAGCGCTGAGCGAGTTTTCCGACTATAATTCCTGCGCCACTATCAGTCAGTGATTGTTCCACGTGGAACAGTTTTCTCGACCTTATCGGGAGTTCATCCAATTCTTGCGCTGCAGAACGCCCTTTCGGCAACAACCAAAGAGTTTCACTTGTGGAAAATCGTGAGGATAGCTTGAGGATATTCTTGAGCGGAGCAAACGCTCTGGCACAAATGACCGATGCTGGGACAGTTTCAACAAGCTCCAACCTGCTTCCAATTACTTCGCAACGATCCAGCGCAAACTGGGCAACGATCCGCTCCAACCATTCGATCCGCCGCCTACGGGATTCCACCAACTTGATTTGCCTGTCAGGGCGCATGATGGCGATAATCAACCCTGGTAGCCCAGCCCCCGTGCCAAGATCCAGCCAAAGCCCTGTTTCACGTGGAACATGCTCGAGCAATTGCGCACTGTCAGCAATGTGGCGCTGCCACACGATATCAAGTGAGGACTTGGCGACCAAATTTTGCTGTTCGTTTTCCTCAACCAGCAAAGTGATGAACTGCTCAATCTTGGCCATTGCGATTGGATCGCACAATCCGGCAACATAGGCCTTTGCACTAACTTCGTCAGTAATCATGCGGCTTGCCGCTCGCGGCGCCGGGCGAACACTAGGACTGCAGACATGGCGGCAGGAGTAATTCCTGCCACCCGGCCAGCTGCTGCAAGACTCTCGGGACGCGCGTTGGTCAGGCGCTCGATCATCTCGTTCGACAATCCTCGTACCTCTGCGTAAGGGAAGTCCGGCCCAAGATAAACGGCTTCGCTGGCCCGTAAATCACGCAATTCGCTGTCCTGACGAGCGAGGTAGGGGGCATAGGCGGCGTCTTCGGCGATCTCTTGTCCCGCCTCATCCAAAACATCCAAATCGCTTGGTAACCAAGGCGCCAAAGTGCCGAGCTCGATTCCGCCGAAACGGAGCCATTCAGTGAGTGCCTTAGTTCCGTTATCACGCCGAATTGGCAAATTCGCATCTTCGAGTTCCGCTGCAGAAACCTCCCTTGCCAAAGCATCCGCCCATTTTACGGCGCCTTCCAAGCGACTGGCAAACCAGTCGCACCGATCTGACTGAATGCATCCAGCATTGATGCCAAGGGGCGTCAACCGAGATGTCGCGTTATTAGCTCGTAACCGCAGGCGATACTCGGCACGTGAAGTGAGCATCCGGTAGGGTTCGGTCACGCCGTGCAAAGTTAAGTCATCAACCATTACTGCTATGTATGAATTGGCCCGATCGAGCTTCGCGGGCTCTAGGGCAAGAACAGCTGAAGCGGCATGCATCCCAGCGACCAAACCTTGAGCGGCAGCCTCTTCATATCCTGTAGTGCCATTTATCTGGCCGGCACAATAAAGCCCGGGCATCTCAGATATTTCCAACCCACTGCTAAGACAGCGGGGATCGATATGATCATACTCGACTGCATAGCCCGGCACGACTATTTCGACCCGCTCGAGCCCTTCCATACTATGCAGCATGGCCAGCTGAACATCAGTCGGCAGCGACGTGCTGATACCGTTGGGATAAACTAAATGGGTCGAGAGCCCTTCCGGCTCAAGAAAGACCTGGTGGCCATCACGGTCCCCGAAACGGTGGATCTTATCCTCGATTGACGGGCAATAGCGCGGCCCCTCCGCCCCGATCGCACCGGAAAATAGCGGCGAACGATCAAGGTTAGCCCGAATGATATCATGGCTTCGTTCATTCGTGCGGGTGATCGCGCAGAACGTTTGCGGATTAATCCTTCGCTCGGTCATAGGCGACATAGTCCACGGCTCACTATCGGAAGGCTGTTCAGGCAACCTCGCCCAATCAATAGTTCGCCCATCGATGCGCGGCGGTGTTCCCGTCTTCAGGCGCGCCATGGGCAATTTCGCTTCCCGCATTTGCACCGCCAGCCGTTGAGCGGAAGATTCGCCAATCCGTCCTCCAATTAGCCGCTCCTCTCCGCGGAATAATTTGCCACCAAGGAACGTTCCGGTGCAAAGAATCACCGCGGGGGCCACGAGTTTGGTACCATCTGCGAGGATCAGCCCAGAAATACGGCCGCCATCGAAAGATAGCTCCGCTGCCTCCCCCGCAATCAGATGTAGATCACCCTGTCCCTGGATTTGAGCCTGAATGGACGCTTTGAACAAAACCCGGTCTGCCTGAACACGCGGGCCCCAGACTGCACTGCCTTTCGACCGATTGAGCATCCGATAATGGATTGCCGCCGCATCAGCAGCGCGGCCGATCAAGCCATCGAGCGCATCAACTTCGCGCACCAGATGGCCCTTACCCAGACCGCCAATCGCAGGATTACAGCTCATTGCGCCAATTGCGCCCAGATCGAAGTTCACCAGGCCCACACGCGCACCCATTCGGGCTGCGACCGAAGCGGCCTCTACTCCGGCGTGCCCGCCGCCAACAACTAGGATCTGAAACTCATTCATGACAGCCGGATAGTCCAGCCAACCAAGCGGGTCAAAGGGTCTCGCGGTCAAACGACCGATGTTTCACGTGAAACATCGGTCGCAGCATCATTTCCCGATGCAAAATCGGCCAAATAAATTATCGAGCATGTCTTCCGTGGAGCTGCGGCCGATTAGGCTATCAAACTCCGCTCGGGCCTGGCGCAAATTCTCGCCAACCAGAAGCATGTCTCCAAGGGGATCAATGCCAGCGAGGCTTTCTGCCCCGCGCTCAAGAATCCGGTGTTGCCGATCGCTTAAGGCCGCTTGTCCGGGCGCAGGCAGCGCATTGCGGGCATGGGAAATAAGCAAGTCGCGCAATTCCTCGAGCCCCTGGCCATTTTTTGTTGAGATCCGGGCATCGGGTGCCACCTTTCTTTGTATGCCATCAAGGTCGGTCTTTGCGTCAATTTCCCACGCGCCAGATGGTCCCTCACCCTCGGGGCCGAGCCATAGCACTAGGTCCGCCAGATCAAGTGCGCCCCTTGCTCGCTCAATACCGATCAATTCGATCGAATCGTCGCTGCCGTCACGCAGTCCGGCCGTATCAACGAAGGTGAACGGTATTCCGGCAATGGCGCATGATCGCTGGAGAACGTCACGAGTCGTACCTGCAGTGGGCGCAGTGATTGCCGCCTCATCTTCTATCAAAGCATTGAAGAGAGTAGATTTTCCGACATTAGGAGGGCCGGCAAGAACTACCCTGTAGCCTTCTTTCAGCATGGTGGCTCTTGGCCACGATAGCCACTCTCCGATTTCAAACCGAAGCGCGGCCAAGTTTTCACCAAACGACAGCGGTAGATCAGCAGCATCTTCCTCGTCGGAAAAATCCAGTACAGCCTCTACCTCGGCCGACAGCAACAATACCCGGTCACGCCAAGCTTCTACCTCGCGCGAGAATCCTCCGCCCAGCATTGCCATCGCGGAGCGGCGCTGCAATTCAGTTTCCGATTCCAATAGATCAGCCAAACCTTCGGATTCTGCCAAGTCCAGCCGGCCATTCGCAAACGCCCGCCGAGTGAATTCCCCAGGTTCTGCTCGACGCAGACCATCCATGGCGGCCAGCGCCGTCTCAACTGCTGCAATTACCGCCCTGCCGCCATGCAAATGTAGCTCGGCGGTATCCTCGCCAGTGGCATTGTTTGGTCCGGGCAGGAACAGAACCATCGCATGGTCAAGCACATTACCCTCACTATCCTTGAGGTACCTTGCCACCGCGCGGCGAGCGGTTGGCAGATTTCCGGCAAGTTTCTCCAATGCTGCGCCAGCTGATGGTCCGCTGACACGGATTACCGCTATTCCGGCGGGCGGTGATCCGCTGGAAAGGGCGAAAATCGTATCCATATCAACGTTTTATTGCGTTCGAAAACGCGGATCAATCACCCTTTTTGGTGGCGCCTTTACCCATCATTCCGCCGCTAGCCGCACTCATGCTGCCTTCTACGAAATTCTGGAAAAGCTTAAGCCCGACCTGGCCCATCGGAGCCAATTGCTTGGCAAAATCCTGTAATTGTTCAGGGTTGCTGACCCCCTTCATCGCCTTGGTGATAGTATCGACATACATGTCATTGGCTTTACCAACATCAGGTAGACCCATGAAGCTACGTGCCTCCTCGGGAGTGCATTCAATTTCTACATGGACCTTCATAACAATTCCTCCATTGGGCCTATTATTGTATTTGCCCTGCCCTATCCTTGCTCTTGACCATAACTTGGGTTTGGTAAAGCTTGCGCGCAACCTTTAAGATGTATTTCAAACCTACCCTAGATCAAATCCCAGAGGATTTCTGCACATGAATGACCCCGTGACAATTCCCGCCCTAACCGGTGAAAACAGCTTCGGCGCGTATGTGGTACGGCCAACCGGCAAACCGAAAGCAGCCATTCTGGTGATTCAGGAAATCTTCGGAGTGAATTCCGGTATCCGACAAAAATGCGATAAGTGGGCAGAAGCTGGCTATCTCGCAGTCGCGCCCGATCTGTTTTGGCGGATCAAGCCGGGCATCGAACTCAATCCGGACATTCCGGAGCAAATGGACGAGGCCATGGGGCTGTTTGGTCAATATAATCCTGACGAAGGCATTCAGGATATAGAGGCAACGATCCACTGGATCCGCCGCGCTGCCGGCATCCCCAAAGTCGGTTGCGTAGGTTACTGTCTGGGCGGAAAATTGGCCTATATGGCAGCGACTCGCACCGATGTTGATGCGTCGGTCGGGTATTACGGAGTGATGATTGATCAGATGTTGGGAGAGGCCAAAGCCATAGCCCGCCCATTGTTACTTCATATTCCAACCGCTGATCATTTCATCGGTCCAGACGCCCAAAAGGCCATGCACGACGGGCTGGATGCCCACCGCAAGGTGACGCTGTATGACTATGATGGGCTCGATCATGGGTTTGCCACAGAAACTGGCGATCGGCGCGATCATGCAGGTGCTACGCTTGCAGACGCCAGGACAGCAACATTCTTCGAGGAGCATCTGGGTTAGGGTCCGCCGCTTCGTTAGCTGCCGATCTTTCTTTCAAAGCAAGCATGCTTTGCGGCGTAATTATTCGCTTGTGGCGCGTATCCGATGGGCACAGAACTGGACGTCTATTCCGACGAATACGAATGGCTCAGTCACTCCATTTCACCCTATGACAATGCGCCGGAAAGCTGGCGCGATATTGTCGTGGCGATGGGTTTGGAAGACCCTTGGCAAATCGGGCCACATGACATGCGCGAGCGTGTGAATGGCGCAAAATCAAACACGATTGATGCGATCTACTATTTTGCGATATCCGGCCAATTGCTGGAGGATGCCGCGTGAACCCCGCTTGCAGGCCATTGGAATGCTGCCCGTGCAGATAGTTTCAGGCAAATGAATTAGGGCAGGCCTGAAATCAGTTAAGCGATGCGAAATTCAAGATAGTTCGGCGAACCTGCGGCGACAGCGCGTCAGGCAGTGCCTGTTCCAAACTTGCTTCTCTAGCGTCCACATTATCACTCAGCATCAACCGCTTCATAGTCCAATTTTCACATGCCCGATCCACAATTGAATTGTCTTCCAATCGAACTACACCGCTGTGACGTTGATCGCGATTGATGTCGGCCATTAAGGCCAACAATGAAGCCTCGGGACCCTCCACCAATTGAAGGAAATTTCGGCCGTTAAACACCAAAAAACCGGTGATTTTCCGCCCAGGGTTATTTTTCGCAGACGCCTCGAGAATATTGTCAATATCGGCCTGGCTCAGGTCTGCTGTAGCGGTACTGATATAAACGAATTGCCGCATCACAACTTGCCCTGCCTCTTACTGGTTCATTGTGGCGAAGAAATCTTCGTTGGTTTTGGAATCCTTCATCTTGTCGAGCAGGAATTCCATCGAATCGATCGTACCCATCTGCATCAGAATACGGCGCAGAACCCACATTTTCGAGAGCTTGTCCTTGTCGACCAGCAATTCTTCCTTGCGGGTACCCGACTTGCCGACATCCAGGGCCGGGAATATCCGCTTGTCCGCAACCTTACGGTCAAGCACGATTTCCGAGTTACCGGTGCCCTTGAATTCTTCGAAGATAACTTCGTCCATGCGGCTGCCGGTATCGATCAGCGCAGTTGCGATAATCGACAGTGAACCGCCTTCTTCGATGTTCCGCGCCGCGCCGAAAAACCGCTTCGGGCGCTGCAATGCATTGGCATCAACACCGCCAGTGAGAACCTTGCCGGAGCTAGGGACCACGGTGTTGTAAGCGCGGCCAAGGCGAGTGATCGAATCCAGCAGGATCACCACATCGCGCTTGTGTTCGACCAGTCGTTTAGCTTTTTCGATAACCATTTCAGCAACTTGAACGTGGCGCGTGGCTGGTTCATCAAAGGTCGAAGAAATCACCTCGCCTTTCACACTGCGCTGCATGTCAGTAACTTCTTCGGGTCGTTCATCGACCAGCAGCACCAGCAAGAACACTTCCGGGTGATTGTCGGTGATGGCTTTCGCGATATTCTGCAACAGCACGGTTTTACCTGTGCGCGGCGGCGCCACGATCAGCGCGCGCTGGCCTTTGCCTTGCGGCGATATGATGTCGATCACCCGCGCCGATTTATCGACCACAGTAGGGTCGAGCGTATCGAGATTGAGTTTCTCGTCCGGGTAAAGCGGAGTCAAATTGTCGAAATTGGTCCGCAGGCGAACCTGATCCGGATCTTCAAAATTGACGGTGGTCAGGCTGGTCATGGCAAAATAGCGTTCGCCATCCTTGGGTGCGCGGATTTCACCTTCTACGGTATCGCCGGTGCGCAAACCCCACTTGCGGATTTGATTGGGCGATACATAGATATCATCCGGCCCAGCAAGATAATTGGCTTCGGGGCTGCGGAGGAAGCCGAAACCGTCCTGCAGCACTTCGATAGTGCCAATGCCCATAATTTCAGTGGTATATTCGTCATCTTCCGCCAGTTCGCGCAGGATGCAGAACATCAGATCCTGACGGCGCATGGTAGAGGCGCCTTCAACGCCCAATTCTTCCGCCATGCTAACCAGCTCGGCGGGGGGTTCCTGTTTTAATTCTCTAAGATGCATGGAAATCAGGTCCGATAGGTAGCCTGCAGGCCCATCGAAGGTACCCGGAGACAATGGTAAATAGGCGGCAGGTCATCTGGGCTTGGAGAAAGCAGACCCGGTTTCGATTATGTCGAAGCCTCAGCCGAATTAGACGCCTAAATACGCGCACTAAGCCGTTACGTCAATTCAGCAAAAATTTCAGAATGTCAGAACGGTTTGACGATCACCAGAATGACAATGAGCGCAGCGGCTATGCCAGGAACTTCGTTGAGCAAACGCAATTTCTTGCCTGAGATCGGCTGCTCTCCCCGCGCCAGTTTTTTGGCATAAGCAGACAAATATCCATGATAGCCAGACAGCAGCAGCACCAGCAACAATTTGGCATGGAACCAACCGCCCATCGCCACCATTCCTGTGCCAAGCAATGACAGACCCAGCAACCAGACAAGGATGATCGACGGCAGCAGAATGATTTTCAGAAGCTTCTTTTCGCGGTCGACCCAGCGTGCTGCTTCTACCGATCCGATTTCCGCTTCCTGATGATAAACGAAGAAGCGCGGCAACATGAACAGGCCCGCCATCCAGAATATCACGAAAATAATATGACCGGCCTTAAGCCAAAGGTAAATCATCGAGAGCACATCCTGCATAGGAGAAATGTAGGAAAGGGATCCGCCGGCGCCATCCCCTTTATTCGAATAAAAACGTCAGTCTTGCCTATTCCAACCGCGCACAGCCGAAATTAACTGTTCAACATGCGCGATGGGAGTGAACTGACCAATTCCGTGCCCAAGGTTAAACACATGCGGCCGATCTGCAAAGCATTCCAGAATGTGTTCCGCCTGACGGTTCAGCCTATCACCCCCTGGGAGCAGCAACAGGGGATCAATATTGCCCTGCACTGGCATTCCTTGGGGCAATTCCCGCGCAGCCCAAACCGGATCGATAGTTTCATCGATTCCCAGCGCATCTACGCCGGTTTCCCGGGCATAGGCTAGTAATTTCTCACCCGCACCTTTTGGAAAGCCGATAATTGGCACATCGGGAAAACGCGTTTTTACTGCGCTGACAATCGCCGCATTAGGGGCAATTACCCAGCGCTCAAACTCTGCAGGAGCCAGGCTGCCGGCCCAACTATCGAATAATTGCACCGCCTCTGCGCCCGCTTCAATCTGTCCGGCCAAATATTCTATTGTGACCCCGGCGATAGCATCGATGATTACCTGAAACGCCGCCGGATCACGGTAAGCCATCGCCCTTGTATCATGCTGGTCACGGCTACCCTCGCCGGCAACCATATAGGTGGCAACGGTCCACGGACTTCCGGCAAACCCCAGCAAAGTGGTCTCAGGCCCCAATCGCGCCTTTACCTTGGCAACCGTCCGATAAATAGCATTGAGGCGCTCAGGCACCGCTTCCAGCCCGTCCAATGCGGCATCCAACAGGCGCGGCGACAGCCGGGGGCCCTCGCCGGTTAGGAATTCCAGTTTCTGACCCATGGCATGCGGAACGATTAGAATATCGGAAAACAGTATCGCACCATCAAACCCAAATCGGTCGATTGGCTGGATTGTCACTTCGGCTGCCGCATCGGCATCATATACGAGATCGAGGAAACCGCCCTTTTCGCTGCGCAATGCGCGATATTCAGGCAAATAACGTCCCGCTTGGCGCATGAGCCAGATGGGCGCCCGCGGGCCGCGCTTTCCGCGCAAGGTTTCGATCAAAAGACCAGGCATCGAATAGAGTCCAATCAAAATAATAAAGTAATTAATATAGGTTGTAGGAGTCTGTTGGCCCTGTGGATTTCGGGGACAACTGCCCTCTGCCTGATTTGTCCCCATTTAACCAGAGTTTTGCCGGATGCGAATCCTGAGGTTTGCGCGTCAAGCAATAGCTTTCCCCATTGTCCCCAGCCTGTCGATAACACGGTTTTCCCGGCCATAAGACGGAGCCTGCCTTGCTGGTAGTGGGCATGGAATCGGTGCAAAAACTTGTCGTCAGCTTTGTCCCGTGGTGTATGCCGAACTTGTCCACACCCACTCGGCCTTTTCCGAAACCTTCTTTAACTACGGGCCAACTATGAGCCAATTACACCTGCACCTTGTTTCTGATTCAACCGGCGAGACCTTGGAGATGGTTGCCAAGGCAGCCTTGGCCCAGTTTGAGGATGCGAACGTGGTTCGGCATTTCTGGCCCATGGTCCGTTCACGCCAGCACCTTGACCGGATTGTTCCGGATCTGGCTGCACACCCAGGGCTGGTCATGTTTACTCTGGTTAATCCCGAAACGCGCGCCCGGCTGGAAGACCATTGCCGCCAATTGGGCCTGCCTGCTGTTCCCGCACTCGATGCGGTCACCAGCGCCCTGGAAACCCAACTGGGCCAGGAAGCGCATGGGCGCCCCGGCCGGCAACATATCATGGACGAGGCCTATTTTGGCCGCGTCGATGCGATCCATTATACCATTGCGCATGATGACGGGGTGGGTTGGGAAGATTGGGAGGAAGCCGATATCGTGCTGGCCGGTGTGTCGCGCTGCTCCAAAACGCCGACGAGCATCTATCTGGCCAACCGCGGATACAAGACTGCCAATATTCCATTGGTGGTGGAAAGTCCCCCGCCCAAGGCGCTGTTTGGCCTGCGCCATCCGCTGGTTGTCGGCCTTACCACGGCCCCTGAGCGGTTGGTCCAGATCCGCCGCAACCGGCTCCTCAGCTTAAACGAAGGCACCGAGACATCTTACGTGGACGGCGAGCATGTGCGCGACGAGGTCCAATTTGCCCGGCGCATGTTTGCGGATAATGGCTGGCCGGTGATTGATGTAACCCGCCGTTCGATCGAGGAAACCGCCGCCGCGGTGATCAAATTACATAATGAACGCGACAAGCGCGAAATCCCGTCTCGCGTCGGCCCGAAACCGATATGATTATTCTTGCATCAAAGAGCGCCTCTCGCCGGGCGATGCTGGATGCCGCCGGAGTTGCTTACGAGGCAATACCCGCCAATCTCGATGAGCGGGCATTGGAGGCCGGACTGGTTGGCAAGCCGCCTGCGGCAATCGCAGCAGCGCTGGCTGGCGCGAAGGCTGGAGCCTTGGCCGGTTCTCATCCGGGCCGCCTGATTCTCGGGAGCGATTCGATTGTGTCGGTAAACAATAGGCGGTTCGACAAACCGGTGGACCGGGCCGCGGCGGCGGATCATCTGCGGTTTTTTTCCGGCAAGACGATGCATCTACACAGCGCCGCTGCCATTGTTCGCGATGATGATGTGCTGTGGCAGCACACGGCGATGGCATCGCTGAAAGTGCGCGATCTGTCGGAAGAATTTATCGAAACCTATCTGGCCGCCGAATGGCCGGAAGTATCATTTTGCGTGGGCGTCTTCCGGATCGAGGCGATGGGGGTGCAATTGTTCGAATCTATCGAAGGCGATCAATTCACAGTATTGGGAATGCCATTGCTGCCGCTGCTCGGAGCATTGCGGGATTTGGGCGAACTGCCATCATGAGCGTCAGATATTCTCATGCTACGCCTTATGCTCACGTTATTGGTGATCCCATTGCCTACTCTAAATCGCCCGACATTCATGGGTTTTGGCTAGAGAAACTGGGAATGAAGGCAGAATATGGCGCAAAGCTGGTCGAAGTCGATGGGCTCGCTGATTATCTCGCGGGCATCTGCGGTGATGCGAATTGGCGCGGCTGTAATGTGACCATGCCCCACAAACAGGCAATCATTCCTTTGCTCGACAGCCTGGACCCGTTGGCGAAAAAGATCGGCGCGGTGAACACTGTCGTCCGGCAGCATGACGGCACGCTGCGCGGTTACAATACCGATGCTGCTGGATTTCTCGAGCCTTTGGCAGAAGAGTTGGCGAAAACACATCTGTTTCGTATGGCCCGGGTGCTGGGCGCGGGCGGTGCTGCGCGGGCAATCGTTGCTTCACTGGCTGCACAAGGCATGGTGATTGTGCTGGCAGCGCGCGATCCTGCCAAAGCGCGCGCTTTGCTTGATGAACTCGCTCCCGGCGAAGACCATCACGTCAGCACTTTGGCGCATTTTGCCGATCCAACCGATTTTGCATTCGACGATCGCGATCGGTGCTGTGATCTGGTGGTTAATGCCAGCCCGCTGGGCATGCGCGGCCAGCCGCCGCTACCTTTTCACTTCAGCCACGCGCCGCCGGGCAGCATCGCTTATGACATTGTTACCGATCCGCTTGAAACGCCTTTTTTGGCCGATGCGCGCGCCGCCGGTTTTCGCACAGTGGACGGGCTTTCGATGCTGATCGGGCAGGCGGCGGCGGCGTTTGCGCTATTCTTCGGAGTACAACCGCCGCGTGAATTTGACGCGGAATTGCGCGAGATTTTGACCTCATGAGCCGCGCAGTGAAACCGCTGATACTGGGCCTTACTGGTTCCATCGGCATGGGCAAATCCACCGTGGCGAAAATGTTCGAGGCCGAAGGTGTGCCGGTGTTTGATGCCGATGCAGCGGTGCACGTCCTCCAGGGTGCAGGCGGCGCATTGCTGGGCGTGATCGAAGTGGAATTTCCGGGCACAACCAGCCCGGACGGCGTCGACCGGGCGAAATTGGGCGCACGGGTTTTTGGCGACCCAGAGGCGCTTGCCCGGCTGGAGGAGATTGTTCATCCCGCAGTGGCCGCGATGCGCAGCGAATTCCTGCTGGAACATGCCGGCACGCAAATCATCGTCTTTGATATTCCGTTATTGTTTGAAAAGGGCGGTGAAGCAAAGGTTGATGCGGTCGTTGTCGTGTCGGCGCCCGCAGAAACCCAGCGGAAGCGCGTGTTGGCCCGTCCGGGTATGTCGCCAGAGAAGTTTGCTCACATCCTGTGGCTGCAAACACCCGACGCGAAAAAGCGCGCGCGGGCAGATTATGTGATCGATACAGGACGTAAACTCGTGGAAACCCGCCAAGCAGTTGCCGAATTGGTAGAAAAGCTGAAATCTGCGCCGGTCTGACGGCTCGCCCAAATTTAAACCAAATTGACCTCTTGCGAAGTGCCATCGGCGGGCCGATAGTATGACAAATGCGTGAAGTGATCTTCGATACCGAAACGACCGGACTGGACCCCCGTAGCGGGGATCGCATGGTTGAAATCGGCTGCGTTGAAATGGTCAACAAAGTCGCGACCGGCCACACCTATCATGCCTATTACAACCCAGAGCGCGACATGCCCGCCGGCGCAGAAGCAGTCCACGGCCTGTCCGCCACATTTTTGTCGGACAAACCCCTGTTTGCCGACAAGTTTCAGGAATTGCTCGATTTTCTGGGGGATGCGCCGTTGGTCGCGCACAATGCCAGTTTTGATTTCGGGTTTCTTAATTCAGAGCTGACAATCATCTCGGTGGAACCGGTTTGTACCAGCCGAATGGTCGATACTGTTGCATTGGCGCGCAAAAAACATCCCGGCGCAAAATTATCGCTCGATGCATTGTGCAGCCGTTACGGGGTCGATCGTAGCCACCGGGTGAAGCACGGCGCGCTGCTTGATGCGGAATTGCTGGCGCAAGTTTATGTCGAACTGACGGGCGGACGCCAGATTGGCCTCGAATTGGCTGCGGACATGGCGCAGCCGGTAAATGTTGCGGCAATCTCCGCCTCAGTGGTTTCGTCTCAAGACAGGCGGCCGCCGCGGGCCCATTCAGCCAGCATAGAAGAACTGGCGCGGCATCAGGAATTTCTTAAACAGATCAAATCACCCCTATGGGGCCAATGATCCGGTCGTAAACAAGTGAAACAGCCCCCCCTCTGATTTGGGTTTTCACTATAACAAAAGAGGTAATATCGATGGATATTCGCGTTTCAGGCCACCAGATTGATACCGGCGCAGCATTGCAGGATCATGCAGCTGACCGGTTGAACGGGATCGTCGAGAAATACTTCAGCCGGGCGCTATCCTCCCATGTTACGTTCGGCAAAGCGGCTGCGGGTGCATTTAGCTGCGATATCGTGACCCATGTGATGCAGGGCATGATCGTAAAGAGCCACGGCGAGGCATATGACGCACATCAGGCGCTGGATCAGGCCGCAGCAAAGATCGATACACAATTGCGCCGCTACAAACGGCGGCTGAATGATCGCCATGAACAATCCGCTCATGCGGTGAAAGAAGAAGAGGCGGCGTACCGGATCTTCGCAGCACCGGCACCTGAACCGGCAGAGGACGAGGATCAGTCTTCCGAAGCGCCATTGATCGTGGCGGAAACCAAGGTTGATATTCCGGAAGCCAGCGTGGCCGATGCGGTCATGATGCTCGATTTGCGGCACACCAATGCGATGTTTTTCAAAAATGCTGGAACCGGACGCCATAATATGGTGTACCGCCGCCACGACGGTTCGATCGGCTGGGTCGAACCGCATTGACTACCTGATTCGGCGGCCTTGATTTAGGCGGCGGCGCAGGTTCTTCGCCCGACACAAAGTAACGCAGTTTGCTTAACGTGACTCCAATAGAATGGAGCAGCCATTTTGCATTTCAGGCAGCAACGGAATTCGCCTGACTGGTGATCCTTACGAAGGAGCAAGCGGCATTTTGAACCGTAAATTTGAACTATGGACGTAAATTTTGAACTTTCTCGCACGGCAGTCGCAACAATTTCTGCTGTAAACAAGCAAGCCGTTTTCGAAACGCTGGCAGAGCGCTTTGCCGAATCATATGATTTGGATGCAGGGACTGTCATTGATGGCCTCGAGGAACGCGAACGGCTGGGTAGTACCGGTTTTGGTCGAGGTGTCGCCATTCCGCACGCCCGCCTTAACGGGATTGAACGTCCGGTTGCGGCATTGCTCAAACTTGATTCTGCAGTGGAGTTTGAGGCAGCCGACGGGATGCCTGTCGATCTGGTAATCGGATTGATCTCTCCGGCAAACGCCGGGACCGTGCATTTGCATGCGCTGGCCGCAATTTCCCGTATGGTTCGTGATGATGCGATTTATAACTCACTGATAAGGGCCCAATCGTCCGAGACATTGTTCGCTATTTTGACCAATGTGGTGGGCAGCGGAACTGCCAATGATAATACGTCTGGGATTAAACGTGAGCGGGCCTGAGAGTGGCAACGGCGCTGGTCCCGGTGCCACAGTCGACGCCCTATCTGATGGAGGCGCAGTGCTTCATCACCGTGCTTTGGAACGGCTCTATCGCTCTGCACCGGTTAACTCTTTGTTCGATTCGCAGTTGCACATCAAAGCCGAAGGTCATGCGCGCCTGATCTTTAATGTGACAGAAAGCTGCTATCACGCCGCGGGCGCAGCGCATGGGACAGTTTATTTCAAAATGCTCGACGATGCAGCCTTTTATGCCGCGAACACGCTGGTGACTGATCGCTTTCTACTGACCACATCGTTTAACCTTCATTTCACCAAACCGGTCCGCACCGGGCGGGTTATTGCTGAGGGCAAATGGATCAGCGGCCGACGCCGGGTTTATGTCGCCGAATCGCGCCTGATTGATGAAGAAGGTGACGAGATCGGCCGCGGCACAGGCACCTTCATGCGGTCTCACATCCTGTTGTCCGGCTTGCCCGGTTACAGCGCGGCTCAGGGTTGACTGGATTGGACAATCGGCTTCCCGCGCATCTTGAAATTTCCGGTCTGATCCGTGCCGTTCAAAGTCAGGGCGGCTTTGCGACTGTGCTGGCAAAGGGTGAGCGGGACGCAGGAACTATCCTCATCTTAACCATGGAAAATGGCGGAAACGGGACACTTTACGAAAGAATGCCACAATTGGACGGGTCACGGCAGTTCGAATCCGTTAAAGTCCAAGATACTGAAAATCCGCAAGAATTGGATGAATATCTGGCGCGGCGACGGCGTCAGGATGGCGATATCTGGATCCTCGAGGTAGATATCGCACATGCGGCACAGTTCATCGCATCATTAACCGCTTGAGTTGACACCTTCGCAGTTGCAGCATAATGGGCCGCCAGCTTCCGAAGGCGTAGGCGGCCATGATGACATAAGGTTATCTGGCTTGCACGCAGACGGGTGGCGGCCGGCAGGCCAATTTGGATCAAGACAATTTAATATACTTCACAAGGTCCCAGCCTGCGTCTGTGCTCGTCAACCGCCGTAACGAATGAGATTATGAGTCGTAAGGCCCACTTTGCCGGTTTGTTCGCGATTGCCGCGATCGGGGCCGTATCTATTGCCAGCGCCGAAACATCCGGCGCCTTTGCCCAACAGGGTGATACCCAAGATATTCAGCAGCTACCTCTGACCGAAGAGACCGTACCGGTGTTCGTGTCGGAAGAAGTTGTCCAACCCCTCCCCACAGCTGAAGCCGAGCTTGAGCCAGCTGATGCTCCTGAAGCGTCCTCGCTCAAGCAGTTGATTGCTGCTGTACCAGCTCCGGACTCGCTTTCCCCAGAAATGGAATGCCTTGCTGGCGCGGTTTATTTTGAATCGCGCGGCGAGCCAGCTGCAGGTCAGCTTGCGGTCGCACAAGTTGTGGTCAACCGCGCCGAGGCGCAGCAATTCCCATCGAGTTATTGCGGAGTGGTTTACCAGCGCTCCCAGTTTTCGTTCGTGAAGGGCGGCAATATGCCCCGTATCAAGCGCGGTTCGTCGGCGTGGCAACGCGCCAAGACGATTGCCCGCATCGCCCATGAAGGCATGTGGAACAGCGAGGCTGGGGATTCGCTGTATTTTCACGCGAAATACGTAAATCCGAATTGGAGCCGCAAGAAAACGGCTCGGGCCACCATCAACAGCCACATATTTTACCGCTGATCATTCCCCCATAGGGCCGATTGGCGAAGATTATAGCCCTCTCCTGGATGCCGGGAGGGGGCTTTTTCTTTAAACTTTCCGGCTGACCTCGAACCATACTGGCGCGTGGTCGCTGGTCTTTTCGCGGCCGCGGTGATCCTTATCGACGCCCGCTGCGATAAGTCGGTCCGCCAATTCGGGCGAAAGCAACATATGATCGATCCGGAAACCGTGATCGCGTTGCCATGCGCCGGCCTGATAATCCCAATATGTCCATACTCCGCCGCGCGGGTTTAATGTACGCAAGGCATCCGTCCATCCATCGCCAAGAAGCTCCATATAGGCATTGCGTGATTGTGGTTGCATCAACGCATCACTCGCCATCGCCTTTGGGGCCCAGACGTCATTGTCGTGCGGGATCACATTATAATCGCCGACCACCGCGCAGGGCACTTCCAATGCCCACAAATCCCGCATCCGCGCCCGAAGCCGCTCCATCCAGGCCAATTTATAGTCAAATTTTGGCCCCGGCAGCGGATTGCCATTGGGCAGGTAGATACAGGCGACCCGCACACCATCGACATCGGCCTCCAGATAACGGGCTTGATCATCGCCGGGATCATCATCACGCAAATTTGGCAAGCCGCGCTGCGTTTCAATCGGCTGCACCCCGTCTGCCAGGATAGCCACACCGTTGAAGCTTTTCTGGCCGTGCCAGATTGCGTGATAGCCGATCTTTTCAAATTCGGCGGCAGGAAATCCCTCGTCCTGGCTTTTGACTTCCTGCAGGCAGGCGACCTTGGGCCGTGTCTCCGCCAGCCATTCTAGCAGCCTGGGCAGGCGCGCTTTCACGCCGTTGATGTTGTAACTGGCAATTTTCATGGTGGTAGCATTAGCCCGATAGTTCGGGCGGCGTCTATCAGCAGCTTACGATGGCTGCGAATCCTCGCTGGCGAGCATCAGATCCCGAAGCTGGAACCGCAGCCGCAGCCAGCTGCCGCTTGCGGGTTTTCAACTTTGAACGCAGCGCCGCCGAGCGATTCGACAAAATCGACCACACTTCCGGACACCAAATCAAGGCTGATCGGATCGACCACCAACTGAACACCCTCGGTTTCGCTGACCAGATCGCCAACATCTGGGCCTGCTGCGAGATCGAACTTGTACTGGAAACCGGAACATCCGCCGCCCTCGACCGAAAGGCGCAGAATCGCAGGCTTGGCCTGCTTTTCGGCAATCCAGGCCACGCGTTTGGCGGCCGAAGGGGTGAGGGTGAGTGTGTCTGACATATATCCTATGTAGTGCGTCCTGCCACGCCTCTCAAGACATACAATTTCAGATGTCTGAACCAGATAGGCACACCATCAGGCGCTTTGGATATAGCTCCGCATCGCTTCCGCTTCGTGGCGGACCTCGTCGAGCCGGGATTTTACCAGATCGCCGATGGAGATAAATCCGCGCATTGCGCCTTCATCAACCACCGGCAAATGGCGAATCCGCCTCCGGGTCATCAGGCCCAGCGCGTCCAGAACTTTCTCCTGCGCACTGACCGTGATTGCAGGGGCTGTCATTACATCGCCCACTGGGCCGTCCAGACACGCCTCGCCCATTTCGGCAATCCGGTAGATCAAGTCGCGCTCGGAAAAAATCCCCGCAACCATCGAACCATTCATAACCGGCAGCGCGCCAATGCGTTTTTCCGCGAGCAAAGCGACCACATCCCGCACCGCCATATCGACGGTGCAATGAATGATATCCGCCGGATCGCGGTCAGCAATCAACTTCGCAATGTCCATCGCATTTTCCTCTTTTTCTGGACTATTTTACGGCCCACATTCCAACTTGTGAAAACATGCCACGAATTTGCCGCTAAGGCGAATCCGAAGCAACACCAAATTTTTGGATCGGCTGTCAGCCGCCAAACAGCCATTGCAACCCATTGCTTGCCGGGCCAAAGGGTGCAGATGGTCCAGAAATCCCCGCTTGAAGATCCCGAAAAGGCCGCGTTTGCCTGGGCGCGTTATCGCCGCCTGATGCGGTTCATGTTTCTGCTGACAGTCGGTACGGTGATTATCGCGATTGCCATTCTGTATAAATACAATGGCATGGTCTCGGTGCATTTCTATATCGCGACCGCGCTAGGGATCGGTTTTGCGATGTTGCTGACATCTGCGTTGATGGGATTGGTATTTTTATCCAACGGCACCGGCCACGATGCGACTGTCACGGATCTAAGCGACGACAAAAACAGAGATTAATCCAGCGGCATATTGGTGAGCTGGTATTCTGCGACCACCTCGCCGCCGATCAAATGTTGCTGAATAATCCGTTCCAGAACTTTTTCAGTGCAGGAATGGTACCATATCTGGTCGGGCCATACGAGCGCGATGGGCCCCGCCGCGCAGATTTGCAGGCAATCGGCCTTGGCGCGCTGAACGCCGCCGACTGCTTCACCATTTTGATTGGTGCGTTTCGGGCCCACCAGATCAAGCTGTCTCAGGCGCTTCTTCAGATAGTTCCAAGCGGCTTTGCCTTCTTCCTCGGCGCAGCATTTTTGCTTGTCCGACATGCCGCACAGGAAGATTTGGCGCTCGATCGACTCGCCGCCAATTTTGGCAAGAGCGAGTTTCGCTTGAAGCAGATCATTGTCGTCGATCATTTTGTCGCGGGCTCTTCCTTCAGCCAGCGGTCAAGCCATGCGAAGACAGTGCCGTGCCATTGAAGAGAATTCTTCGGTTTCAGCACCCAGTGGTTCTCATCCGGGAATACCAGCAATTGCGAGGGAATTTTCTTACGCTGCAAGGCAGTAAATGAAGCGATCCCTTGGGTGTAGGGTATTCGAAAGTCCTGCTCGCCGGTGATCACCAGCATCGGGGTCTGCCAATTGTCGACATAGTTGACCGGGTTCCACTTTTCGAATTCCTCCGGAGCCTCAAAATAGGCTTTGCCGCCATGTTCCCATTCGATGAACCACAATTCCTCAGTTTCGTAATACATCGCCCGCTGATCGAACACGCCGTCATGCTGGATCAGGCATTTAAACCGCTCAGGCCATTTCCCCGCAATCCAATTCATCATATAACCGCCATACGATGCACCCATTGCACAGGCCCGCGTCCCGTCGATCTGGCTGTCGAGTTCAAGCGCAGCGGCGAGGCCTTTCTGCAAATCTTCCAAGGGTTTGCCGCCCCAATCACGGTTGATCGCATCGGTGAATTCCTGGCCGTATCCGGTGCTGCCATGGAAATCGACCGAGATCACCGCATAGCCCTGACTGGCGAGAACCCGAGGGTTCCACCGGCTGGACCAGCCATCGTTAAAGCTGCCTTGCGGTCCGCCGTGAACATACAGAATCGTCGGCAGATCGCCGGCCGTGTCAACCGGCTTGGTAATCTGGCCCCACACGGTGTCATCATTTGCCCCGGCAAAGCTAAACCGCTGGGTGGTGACAGATTGCAGCTTGGCCAGCGCCGCGTCGGTATGGCCGGTCAGGCGTCTGCCAGCCAGGCCCTTGGGCGACAGATAAATTTCGGAAGGGGCCTCGATTGTATCGCGGGTAAACAGCAGCGCTCCGCCTGATAGCGCAGTTACATTGCCGATATGACCCTCGCGGCCCGGTGTGAGCGTCAGGCGCGTGACCTTGCCGTTATGGGGGTCTATCCGGAAAGCCGGGGTGTCGAGCACATCCTGGACAGTAGCAATGATATAGCGCGAATCGGGTGTCCAGCTGAGCGAGCCGACCGAACGGTCCCAATCGGCAGTGATGGCCCGGGTTGCGCCGGTATCTAGGTCGCGCAAATGCACAACCAGCCGGTCAGCTTCATACTTGGGCCGCTCCATTGCTGCATAAGCGAGATATTTACCGTCGGGCGACGGGGCGGGCAGGGTATCGAATGCGGTGTTGGCTACGGTCAGGTTTGTCGGCGCATTGCCTGACAAATCCGACCAGAAAATATCGACATTGGTTGATAATGGCTCGTCTGCATCGGCCTGACGGGCAGCGAAATAGATGCCGGAACTGTCCGGGGCCCAGGCTAGATCTTCGCCCCCGCCAAATGGCTTGGTGGGGGTATCGCCGGTCAGGGCATTTTCGCCTGCCGGACCGTCAAGCGCCGAACCCGCGCCGGAAATTTTGCCGTCCACCAGATCGAAGGTGAACGCGCGGCTGTAGGTGCCGGGGGTTTCCCACTGGTCCCAGTGGCGGATAAAGCCAACGTCACCTTCATACAGCCGGCCAGTACCGGGGCCGGGCAGATGTGCGGGCGGCGCATCGGCGCAGCCGAAGGTCTGACATGTCCGCGGCACTTCGCCGAACACCATCACTTTGGTGCCGTCGGGAGAGACTGAGTATCCGGCGATTTCTGCACCGAAATTGCTTACTTGCGAGGGCGATCCGGTCGGCTGGCCATTTTTCGCCGCAACGCGCCACAATTGAGTGGTGCCTGCTTCTTCGCCCCCCACCGATCGAGCCGATAGGAAATAGATGAAACCACCCGCCGCAAATGTGACGTCAGATGCTTTGCCGCCCAGGTCCAGGGGGGCTGGCTTGGCGCTCGCGTTCATCAGATCAAGGATGAAATAGCTGGTGCTGCGTTCGTATGTGCCCGAGTCAGTTTGCGTCACTGGATAGGCGGCAAACCGTCCGTCGGTGCTGGCGGCAGGTGCGCCCACGCGCGGCATTGTGACCAGGTCTTGGGCGGTCATTGGGGCAGGTTGGTCCTGGGCAGCCACAGGGGCCGCGCCAAGCGACGCAAGAAGGGCCAGAGGTGCGAAGAAGGGCAGACGCCCGGTTTTAATGGTCATATTTGCAGAGTTAGACGCTCTGCCGGGCTGTGCAAGTGGATTGTCGAGCGGAGCTTAACCGCGTTTCCCGGCGATCCGGGCGATTTCGGCCTGGACCATTTTTTCGACCATGCCGGGCAAATTTTTGTCGATCCATTCAGTGAGCATCGGTCTGAGGAGCTCGCGCACCAATCCTTCGAGCGAGGTTTCACCCGAACGGACGATCTGTGGTTGCACACCGGGTTTTGACAGCATCGCCAGTGCCGCGAAGTTCTCGCGGATCGAATCTCGTAACGGATCGGCAGTTAGGGGTGTGTCATCATCCGAATCAGCGCCATTGTCCCCAAAATCTGCAAAATCCGCAAAATCTTCGTCCTGCTCGACGAAATCTGCTTCACTCAGATCGAGCACGCCCTCGTCATCGGTGAATTCAGGCGCTGGCGGAGATACCTGCTTGGCCGGTTCATCCTGGCCGAGTTCCTCGGTCAGATTCTTTAGCCCTGCCGATTCGCGGCGGCGGCGTTCCTCCATCGCCCCGGCACGATTGTCGCGCGCGATGACTTGTTTGATGGAAGCGAGGACTTCCTCGACCGAAGCTTCGCCCTGTTGGCGCATCGTGCAATTTTCCCCGCTTGGCTAATTCGGCAAGTTCAAAAGTGACGTCAATTTGTTAGATGGCTGACAATCAGTTGGTTTGCGAGTCATCTGTAATTGGAATTTCAACCTCAATGTCCGGGCCCGGCGCAGGAATGTCAATCGTGCGTGTGGATTGCGGGATTGGATTGGCGTCACGGTCCCAATCGAACCATTTGCCCTGCACCCGGTCAAAATTGACCTGCGGATCGTACAGCAGCGCTGCATCTGCGAGTCCCAGATCGCGCGCTTCGGCGCGGCCCATTGCTGCGAGCAGGCTGAACCCTGCGACATAGGCATTGCGCCGTGCCGTCACCAATTGGACCCGGGCGCTGAGCAATTCCTGTTCCGCATTCAGAATGTCGAGAATTGTCCGGTTGCCGACGGTATTTTCCGCCCGCACTCCTTCTAGGCCGAGTTCGGCAGCGGCAACAGCGATCTGTGACGATTCGATAATGCCATTTGCGGCCTGCCAACTGGCATAGGATGCCCGGACGGTGGCGATGACTTCTCGTTCTGCGGCGATCAACCGCTCCAACGCGGCAGAGGCATTGGCCTGCGACTGACGCTCGAGCGCGGCAGGCCGCCCCCCCTGGAACAAAGGGATCGTGACCGTCACGCCAGCCGATGCGGCAGTCGTGGTCTGGGAAACGTTGCCGCCGCTGAATGAGCCAAGGCTACCAAGGAAGTTATTGTAATCCGCACCAGCAAACAGCGACACTGACGGTAGACGTCCGGCGCCAGCGACATTGATGTCCAGTTCGGATGCATCGGCTCGCTCGCGCGCAGCGATCAGATCAGGATTGTTTCCCAACGCCACTTCCATCGCGCCCATCGCGCTGTCCGGCAAGCCGGGCAGGGGCGGTGGGGGCTCCAGATCGTCAGGCGATGCGCCGACCAGTTGGATATAGGTTTCGCGGGCGCTGATCAGATTGGACTGCGCCGATTGAAAATCGCTTTGCGCTACCGCCAGCCGTGATTGTGACTGGGCAATGTCGGTACGGGTTAGATCGCCGATTTCGAATCGATCGCTGGTTGCTTGCAAATTCACCGACAGGACCTCGACCTGATTCGCGGTCAGGCCAACAATCGCCTGATTACGTAGCACATCCATATAGGCTGCAACGACATTGGTAAAAATCGCCGATTCGGTACCGCGTAAATCCGCTTTTCCGGCGCCGACACGGGTTTCGGCAGCCCTTACTGCATTCTTCACTGCGCCGCCGGAGTATATCGGCACGCTAAGATCGACGCCGATGGCAGAAACCCTCGAAGGGGCTGTGAAACTGGTCGCTGCTTGGCGCAGAAATTCAATGTGCTGGGCTGTTGCGCTCGCGCCGGGCCGGCCTGCCGCCTTCTGGATTGGCACGTTTTCATCGGCCGCGCGCTGACTGGCGCGGGCCGCCTGCAAGGTCGGGTTGTTATAATAGGCCTCTGTCAGCGCCTCTCGCAAAGTGTCTGCGGCGGCCGGAGCCGCCCCTAAACCGGCGCCCAAACTTATTGCCGAGGCGAGCAGCGCCATACGGACAACGCGGCGCCGCATGATCAGAAACTCCAGCCGGTAGCTTTGTCGAATTCGGACAGGCGCGGGATTCCTAGTTCGGCCAGTGGCAGCAATGCTGCGCCGCCAGCTGTCTTGCGGCCTACCGCCAGCTTCGTGATGCCTTTGGTGACCAGCCCGGTCAGAATTCTGCCACCATCGCCGAGCCGCTTGGTCAGGCTGTCTGGTAATTCTTCCGCTGCGCCATCGACCAGCAGCAGCGAATAGACGGTCCGCTTGCGGCTCTTAACCAGTGCTTCTTCGGGGGTGATGACATCTACTGTGCCCACCAAGGGCCGCAGCAATTCTGGTAAGTATCCGCTGCCGCTATCCACGATCAAGACAGTGTCTGACAATTGCGGCTGCGCCTCTGCCAGCATCATGCCATAAAACAGCGGTGCGGCGAGACGGCGACCATTTTCGAGCGGAATTGCCCGGTCGATATAGGCAGTATCGCGGGATGCTGCGGGCACGAAATCCTCCCGCGCCACGGCGCTCATCCGCGCCAGAACGAAGGGTTCGTTGACCCCGCTGGTACGTAACTGGCTATCGATCATGGCGCGGCGCGCGGTTTCTGAGCTGGAGGCGGTGTTGATCATGGACATCTCTACTGTATTAGACCAACAATACAGTTGGTCAATGTGTGCCTGATTATCGGCACGTATTGGACTCGGCTTTACGGTGTAAGCTATCCCTCGCCAACCCCTTTGACGCTACACACTGCCTGCGACTATGAGGTGAGCCAATCGACCAACTGGAGTTTTGACCCGATGAGTGAAATGGTAACAATTCGCGAAAGCGATCTCGTCGAAAGCGTGGCCGATGCCCTGCAATATATCTCCTATTACCACCCGATGGACTATATCCGTGCGCTGGGCGTGGCATATGAAGCCGAGCAAGGCCCCGCCGCCAAAGACGCGATTGCGCAAATCCTGACCAACAGCCGGATGTGTGCCGAGGGGCACCGCCCGATCTGTCAGGATACTGGTATCGTCAATGTGTTCGTAAAATGGGGTCAGGATTGTCGGCTGGGTAGTTCGCGCAGCCTGCAGGATGCGGTCGATGACGGCGTTCGTGCAGCCTATACCAATTCAGAAAACAAGCTGCGGGCCTCAATCCTGGCAGATCCGGCTTTCACCCGCCGCAATACGCGGGATAATACGCCCTGCGTCCTGTCGGTTGAGATGGTGCCGGGCAACACAGTCTCGATCGATGTTGCGGCAAAGGGCGGCGGCAGCGAGAATAAATCCAAATTCAAAATGATGAACCCGTCCGACAATATCACCGACTGGGTGCTCGAAATGTTGCCGCTAATGGGTGCGGGCTGGTGTCCGCCTGGAATGCTCGGCATCGGGATCGGCGGCACGGCGGAACATTGCATGAAGCTGGCCAAGCAAAGCCTGATGGACCCGATTGATATGGCGCAGCTCAAATTGCGCGGCGCTCAGACCGACATCGAACAACTGCGGATCGATATTTTCGACAAGGTCAATGCGCTGGGCATCGGCGCGCAGGGGCTGGGCGGCCTCTCGACCATTCTTGACGTGAAGATTTACGACGCGCCCTGCCATGCGGCGGGCAAGCCGGTGGGGATGATCCCCAATTGCGCTGCAACTCGCCACGCACATTTCACGCTTGATGGTTCAGGCCCGACTTTCCTTGAAGTACCCAAGCTGGACGAATGGCCTGATGTAAATTGGCAGCCTGATGCGGCGGCAAAACGCGTCGATCTTGATGCGATTACTCCGGCTGAGGTCCAGACTTGGAAGAATGGCGACCGTCTGTTGCTGTCGGGCAAGATGCTGACCGGCCGGGATGCGGCGCATAAGCGAATTGCTGACATGATGGCTGCGGGCGAGGAATTGCCGGTTAGCTTTGCGGGACGCGCGATCTATTATGTCGGCCCGGTTGATCCGATCATGGGCGAAGCGGTTGGCCCCGCCGGGCCGACTACGGCAACACGGATGGACAAATTCACCAAGATGATGCTCGAACTCGGCTTGTTGTTGATGATCGGCAAGGCGGAACGGGGGCAGGGGGCGGTGGAAGCGATTGCAAACAACAAGGTCGCCTATCTGATGGCTACGGGCGGGGCCGCTTATCTGGTCAGCCGGGCAATCAAGGAAGCCAAGGTCGTTGCATTCGAGGATCTTGGCATGGAAGCGATCTATGAATTCACCGTCGAAAATATGCCGGTGACGGTTGCGGTCGATAGCGAGGGCAACAATGTTCACACGCTGGCACCGGCCTATTGGAAGGAAAAGATCGCCCGCGAACATTTGCTGGCTGGCACCTGAGTGTGTTTGCTCGCGGTAGTAGAATTTGGCCGGAAAATGGCGGATGCTCGACGAATGGCGCTACCCGCTCGACGACGGCGCTGGCGCGGTGATCGATATAGGGCCTAAATGAACACCTTATGACATCCAGCGAAACCACCATTGCTCCGGCGCGCTTGCCATTTCGGTTCGTTCTGCTGTCGATGGTCGGTTTGTGGCTGTGCTATTTCCTCCTCACCACATTGCGCGGCTCGATTGTCGGGCTGGAAATGCAAGGCGAGTTGATGTGGCGAAGGGGTTTGGTCAGCCTGGCGGGGGTCGTAATAACCTTCGGCATGTGGCTGATACTCCGGCTGTTCGACGAACGGGCGCTTTGGGTCAAAATCACCGCGGCATTGCTGGTCGCATTGCCTGCAGCAGTGCTGATCGCGCAAGCCAATCAGATGATGTTCGCCAATATCGAGGCGCAGGTTGAAAAGAAGATGGGCGAGCGTCAGGGCATCACCATCAGGCGCGACGAGGCGGGTAATTTACTGCTCGATTTGCCGGATGAACCTGAATCTTACGGCGCAAACGGACAGGCTGGTATTGATCCAACCCGCGCAGAGCCGTCCGGAACCAGGACGGTTAAACTTTCCCCCGCGCCCACCTGGCTCGACCGGCTTCGGTACTTGTCCGACATCGCGCTGGGGCGTTACTTTCTGCTTCTGGCATGGGCCTCGCTTTATCTTGCCTTGTTGGCGGGCGCACAGGCGAAGGCTTCTGAGCGGCGTGAGGGCGAGTTTCGCCGTGCCGCCAAGGCTTCGGAGCTGCGTTCGCTGCGTTACCAGGTGAACCCTCATTTCCTGTTCAATACGCTCAACTCACTCTCCGCGCTGGTCATGACCGGTAAGGCGGAACGAGCGGAAGAGATGATCCAGACGATTTCGAACTTTTACCGCCACAGTTTAGCGGACGACCCCACTTCAGACGTCGAATTGGCCGACGAATTCGCCTTGCAGCGCCACTACCTCAACATCGAGCAAGTTCGCTTTCCAGCCCGGCTGCGGACTAAGTTCGATTTGCCCCCGGCACTGGCGGAGGCCCGCATACCAGGGATGATATTGCAGCCACTGATCGAGAATTCGGTTAAATACGCAGTTGCCCCCTTCAATGAACCAGTGATAATTACTCTGGCCGCCCGGGCGGAATATGGCCGGTTGGTCGTTTCCGTAAGCGATGATGGTCAAGCCCATAAAGCAGATGATGATATTTTCAGGCCGGATGATAGTGGCAGCGATGATGTGGGTAATGGCGTAAACGGGAAGCCCGGCTTTGGCATTGGCCTGGCTAATGTACGCGACAGGCTGGCGGCCCGCTTTGGTGACGAGGCGAGCATTACTTCCGGCCCAACTGAAAATGGCTATCTGACTGAATTAAGACTGCCGCTGGTGACGCATGGCTGACGATCGGGTCAATGAACCGCTTCGCACGCTGATCGTTGATGACGAACCGCTGGCGGTTGAGCGGATGCAGGTGATCTGCGCCAAATTGAAAGATCTTGCCGTGGTCGGCACGGCCAGCGACGGCGCGGCTGCGCTGAGATTGATCGAAGCGCTCGGGCCCGATTTGGTGCTGCTCGATATGACCATGCCCGAGGTGGATGGCCTGTCAGTGGCGCGGAAGCTGGCAACAATAAATCCTGACGTCCAGAAGCGCCCAGCGATCATTTTTGTTACTGCACATGACAATTTTGCGGTCGAGGCGTTTGATCTCGATGCGATCGACTATGTCCTGAAACCCGTCGCGCCGGACCGCCTAGGACGCGCGATTGATCGGGCCTTGGCGCGCCGTAGCGAGGCGGCGTCTGCTGACAGCGAATGGCTATCGGAACTATGGGTCCCGCATCGGTCCGAATTGGTCCGGATCGAAATCGCCCAGGTTTCCAGAATTGATGCTGAGCGGGACTATGTCCGCCTGCATGTCGGCGGTGCCAATTACTTGTTGCTGCAAACCATTGCGGGTTTGGAGGAGCGCCTCAACCCGGCGGAGTTTATCCGCATTCACCGATCCACAATTCTGCGCCGCGAACATATTCGCGGCCTGCGCCATGATGGTCTGGGCGTGTGGTCGGCAGAATTGGGCGACGGTGAAGCTTTGCGGATCGGGCGGACATATCTGCCCAAGGTCAAGGCGATGGCCGGAAGGTAGAGATAGGCTTGGTTCTCTAGCGGTCAGCAGCCCCGGTATCAGGCGCTAGGTTATTGCGAGCGCGAATGCGCTTGCAGAAAATGAATCGCTTGCGGCGAACAATAATTGACCCGAGCCGGGGGACTGGCCCGGCCCGGGTCATGGCGGTTGCCGGGTGTGTCAACCGCCAAGGCGCTGATCTTCAATTATGGCTGCGAATTGCTTGGTGGCGCCTGCTTTGGCGGCGAGGTAGCATTGCCTGGCGTCTGATGAACTCACCCGGGTGCCGGTACGGACTTCGCCAATGCCGCAAATCACCTTGGCAGCCTGGTCAATCCGTCGTTCGAGCACTTCCTGACCTTCGGTCGATGCAAGATTGAGGTCGGAATATTTGACCATCATTGTTTGGGTTGTTTTTGCCAATGCCGGGGCTGCGACGCTAGTGACTGCCAATGTGGAACCGATTGCAGCGAGAGCGATAATTGCGCTTTTCATAATGACTTCCTCCGATTGCGGGCCTCCGTAACAAAGAGGGGAGAGGCACTTCGCATTCTTGTTCTAGGCCTGCTGCAAAGAGTGTGCAGCTTGACTTCGACCGCCATCATCTGCCGCTCGACCACGGATGTAGTCACCGGACCGATGCGGCAAAAAGTCGGACGAAAGGCGTTTGGCAATCGACCAACGTTGGTGCATGATTGCGTGCAAATGACATTGATCATCATTTTCTTGCTTGGAATTGGCAATTTTGCGCTTCACCGCGCTGTTCTTGAAAGTAGGCATCCGAAATTGAGCGAGGTTGGTTGGCTGTCGGATAGGTTCGGCAGGCGCGCGATGTTCGGGGTCGAATTCATGGTCCTGCTGGCCGCAATGCTGATGGCGGCGAATGGCTGGACCTTTCCGGTCTGGGGCTATCTGGCCTATTCGTTGCTTAACGCATTGGCGGCCTGGCTAATCCTGACGCGGCGGTTTTGAGCGAAAATTTCCGCTTGCCAATTCCCTCCCAAGCCTGTCAGCTAGCCCCATGACCCGTCAAACCACACTCTTTCATATGAGCGATATCCACTTCGGTGTTGAGGACCACGCTGCGGTAGAGTGGTTTGCCGAGGCGGTGCACCGGGAAATGCCGTCAGCGGTAATTTGCACCGGGGATTTGACCCAGCGTGCAACGCATGAACAATTCGCTGCGGCGACGGCGTTTTTTGAAGCGCTTCCGGTTCCCGTGACAGTCGAACCGGGCAATCACGACATGCCTTATTATAATCTGTGGGAGCGATTTACTCGTCCGTTCGCGCGCTATGGCGCGCTCGCGGCTGCGGTGCAGCGTCCGCTTGAATTCGATGATCTGGTATTGGTGCCGCTGAAAACTACGGTCCGCGCCCAGTGGCGTTTCCCGTGGTCGGACGGGTTTGTGACCCGCGATGCGTTGGCGAAGACCGTGGCAGCGCTAGGTAATCTGGAGGGCGATAGCCGTTTTAAGTTGGTGACTTGCCATCACCCGCTGGTGCCTGCCCAAGATGGCGGGAAAAATCCGACCATTGGCGGGGACAAGGCCTTTGCCAAGCTGGCCGCGGCACACGCGGATGCGGTGCTATCTGGCCACGTCCATTTGCCATTTGATCTCGTCCGCGAATCGCATGGGGAAAAAGTGCGGATGGTCGGGGCGGGCACATTGTCCACCCGGCTCCGCGGGGCTGTGCCATCCTATAATGTCCTGACATACAATCGGCAGGATGGGCTTAAGGTCGAGCGGCGCGATTTTGCCGGCTCAACCGCGGGATGATTTAACCCAAGAAAAAGGGCGACCCGCTTCCAGGCCGCCCCAAATCTGAATATTCCTGAAGAGCTTAACGCTTCGAGAACTGGAAGCTCTTGCGGGCCTTGGCCTTACCATACTTCTTACGTTCCACGACGCGGCTGTCACGGGTGAGGAAGCCAGCGAGTTTCATGGTCGCACGCAATTTAGGCTCGTACCGGGAAAGTGCCTGAGCGATGCCGTGCTTTACCGCGCCGGCCTGGCCCGAAAGCCCGCCGCCTTTGACGGTGCAGATCACGTCATACTGTTCCATCCGGTCAGCGATGCTGAACGGCTGGTTGATCACCAGACGCAAGGTCGGGCGGGCAAAGTATGTTTCCTGATCGCGGCCATTGACGGTGATCTTGCCCTTGCCAGGCTTGATCCACACGCGGGCCTTGGCGTCTTTCCGGCGGCCGGTTGCATAGGCGCGGCCCAGTGCGTCGATTTCCTGTTCACGCAGCGGGGTTTCCGGCTGGGTAGGAACGACAATCGCAGGAGCTTGTTCGCCATCGGCGCTAGCGGCAGTTGCCGCGGCACCTTCAGCGGCAGGAGCTGCAGCAGGTGTTCCGCCAGCAAGTACCTTGAGATCGGCGAGGTCGGTGACGGTGCCAGCATCCTTGGGCGCAGTTTCCTTTGCCGCAACAGCTTTGACCTCAGTGTCCTTAGCCGCAGTGTCCTTAGCGGCGGTATCCTTGGTGTTTTCGTCAGCCATTACGATGCAGCCTTGTTCTTACGATTCATCGAAGCAACATCCATGACAATAGGCTTTTGCCCGTCATGTGGATGCTCGGTACCGTTATAAAGGTGGAGCGCTTTCATCTGCGCACGGCCCAGCGGTCCGCGCGGAATCATCCGCGTGATAGCCTTTTCCATAACGCGTTCAGGGAAGCGGCCTTCCAGCACCTTGGCTGGGGTCGTTTCCTTGATTCCGCCAGGGTGGCCAGTGTGCTTGTAATAGATCTTGCCGGTCATCTTGTTGCCGGTGAATTTCACCTTGTCGGCATTGATGATGATGACATGATCGCCGCAATCGACATGCGGAGTGAAGCTCGGCTTATGCTTGCCGCGCAGCAAATTAGCTACGATCGAAGCAAGGCGGCCGGGGACCAGACCTTCTGCATCGATCAGATGCCAGTTTTTTTCTACCTCGGCCGGCTTAATCGACCGGGTGCTCTTGGTGAGCGCCTTCATGGCTGTGTTCCGTTCTTGTAAAATGGTCGGCCCGATCGTGATCAGGCCCGATTGTTTCTGCGAATCCCCGATGGAGACCCTCGAAGAACCGGCGATTTGTTCGTTTACAACCTGTAAGTCAAGCAAATCCGGGCGCCTCGGCGGAGGTAAAATAATACCGCCACCTAAATCCAGGTGCCAATCCAGTCCTATTCGCTGGTCAATTCCCATATTTCGGACGAAGTTCGCATGGACTTGCCAACCGATGAGATAACCCGCCGTTCGACCCGTTCCATACAATCGCCGGCTGCATTCATCCGGGCTTCAAAGATCACCAAAACTGTGCCGGTAAGCCCCTGCGGCAAGTCGATCTCGTGCTCGTCTTGCCAATATGATTGCTGCGGATGGAACAAATCGCGGGGAACTTTGCTGGCCAATTCAGCGCCTGATCCCTGAAGGGAGGACAGGAATTTCTGGTCCAACCCTTCCGCGTTTGGGCCCAATTCGATGCCTTCAATCCGTTCCGCTGCCCCGGTGATAGCGCGTTGAACCAATTCGTCATTGGCCATATCGATAACCGCCAAATTACTATTGGCCGTGATCATTCCGGCGGCAGAAAGCGTCAAGGGCAACAGATTGGTCTCTTCCCGTTGCTCCTCAAGCTTAGCGAGGAATTCCAAAGCGGGCGGGGCCTTCACATCGACGGCCACTTGCTGCCCGATTACCGAAAACCCAGTGGCCGTCGGCGCAAACCGAACTCTCCAAACGCGTTTGACTACAATCTGCGCCCCGTCAGGCAACTCCCGGATAATCTGGCGGGACAGCAACATCGGCGCAGTTGACGGACTAAAGCGTCCACTCTCTGCTGCCATGGTCAAGCGCGGCAAGACCACGGCCAACGCCGGTATAACTGCAGCCGCCGTGACAAAGCGCAATGTTTGGCGCCGGGTCGTACGCCGGGAGCCGCGGGTTGCGTATTCTTCCGGATCACTCACTTAAGCGGCCTGCGCCCAAGTATATGCGCGCCCCAGGCGGTGGCGGCGACTAGCAAGGCCCCGAACAATTGGTGAGCGACCGCAATCCACAAATCCACGCCCGTCCACACAGTCGCAATCCCGAGAATAATCTGGGTCCCGAATGCGCAATGGATAGCGATTGATGCCCTCCGGTCGAGCGGCCTGACTTTGCGCGCCAGTACGATCAGCGCAGCTACCGCAATCCATGCCCACCACCGGTGGACGAAATGAAGCAGATAGGGGTCATGAGTGATGGCCCAGAAAAACCCCTTCGACGTATCATATTCGGGAACGAACCGGCCCTGCATCAGCGGCCAGCTATCCGATGCCAAACCGGCGTTGAGGCCAGCGACCCAGGCGCCCAGCAGCAATTGTATAAACAAGATCAACGCCGCGAGAATTGCGACGCCTGTCATCCTTGCGGGCTGCGCTGAATTCATCATGCCCAATCGCCGCAAATCGAGTGCGGTCCAGATCAGGCCGGCCAAAGTGAATAGCGCGGTCAGCAAATGGATCGATAGCCAGAAGTGGCTGACGTCGGTCATCTGGCCAGACAGGCCGGACCGAACCATATACCAGCCAAATGTACCCTGTAATCCGCCCAGCGCCAGCAACGCCGACAGCCGCGGCTTATAGCCTTGCGGGATCATGTTTTTGACCCAGAACCATGCCAGCGGCAGGGCAAATGCCACGCCAATCAGCCTGCCCCAAAAACGGTGGAACCATTCCCAGAAGAAAATGAACTTATAATCCGCCAGCGTCATTCCGGCAGGCCCGGTCACCAATTTATATTCCGGGATTTGCTTATATGCGTCGAATTCCATCTGCCACTGCGCATCGGTCAGCGGGGGCAGGGTGCCCATGACCGGTTTCCATTCCGTGATCGATAGGCCCGATTCGGTCAGCCGGGTTATCCCGCCAACCACCACCATGGTAATGACCATGGCGGCCATGACCCATAACCAACGCGCCAATATCAGTGGGCGGGTTACGCCCGCAGGCGGGGCGGACAGTTCATCTTGAGTGATTGCTGCGACCATGTTTATGTACTGGGTTCTGGCCCCTCAAAGCGCAAGGTTATTAAGGGTGAGCTTATCGCAAACGGCGGTGAGATTTCTGCAACCATGAAGTTTTCGTCTATCGGACAGAACGCGCGCTGGCAGGCGATCCGAGCACAATATATCTTGCAGAATGATACATCGTCACATACATGTCTTCACACGATGCTCAGCAACCTTTCCTCGATTCGTACACGGCTTGACCGTGCCGGTATGCTTCTGTCGGGATTATGTGCGCTGCATTGTGTCGCCAGTATTGTGCTGGTTTCCTCCCTTGGGCTCGGCGCCCAATGGTTGCTGGCACCAGAAATCCACGGCATCGGACTGGCGCTCGCTTTGTTGATTGCAGCGGTTGCAATTGGCTGGGGCGCATTGCGTCACCGCCGGCCGGCACCATTCGTGGTGGCCATGATGGGGCTTAGTTTTATGGGCGGCGCGCTGGCAGTACCACACGGGGTCGAAGAAGCCGTCCTGACCATTATCGGGGTCTCGCTGGTGACCATTGGCCACATACTCAACTTGCGCCACGCGCACAGGACGCTATCTGACGGGGCATGAACGCCCTATTTTCTGTTTCCGTTAACGGCGAAACCCGCCGAACCCCCGCCAAAACAATCGCTGCCTTGGTGCACGAATTGGAGCTCGACCCGGCAAAAGTCGCGGTAGAGCGTAATGGCGAAATTGTCCCGCGCTCGACGCTGGCCGAGGCTGGGCTGTCCGAGGGCGACGTGCTGGAGATCGTGCATTTTGTTGGCGGCGGGGATCATGGCAATGATGCTTTGCCAAAGGACAGCTGGCCAAAAGACACTTGGGAAGTGGCGGGCCACAAATTCACTTCGCGCCTGATCGTCGGCACGGGAAAGTACAAGGATTTCGCTGAAAACGCCGCTGCGCTTGAGGCCAGCGGCGCGGAAATCGTCACCGTCGCAGTGCGCCGGGTTAATGTCACCGATCCCAAGGCGCCGATGCTGACCGATTTCATTGACCCCAAGAAAGTCACCTACCTGCCCAACACGGCAGGTTGTTTCACTGCCGAGGATGCAATTCGCACCCTGCGCCTGGCGCGCGAAGCAGGCGGCTGGGATCTGGTGAAACTGGAAGTATTGGGCGAAGCCCGCACGCTCTATCCCGATATGCGCGAGACTCTGAAGGCGACTGAGGTTTTGGCCAAGGAAGGTTTTCACCCGATGGTCTATTGCGTCGATGATCCGATTGCCGCGAAGCAATTGGAAGAAGCCGGGGCCGTTGCGGTGATGCCGCTGGGCGCGCCAATTGGTTCAGGCCTCGGTATCCAGAACCGCGTCACTATCCGCTTGATTGTGGAGGGCGCCAGCGTTCCAGTTCTGGTCGACGCCGGTGTCGGCACTGCTTCTGATGCCGCAGTGGCGATGGAGCTGGGCTGTGACGGGGTGCTGATGAACACCGCCATTGCCGAGGCAAAAGACCCGGTCCGCATGGCCCGCGCGATGAAATTGGCGGTGGAGGCTGGGCGCCATGCCTATTTGTCTGGCCGGATGGGGACCCGCAAATATGCCGATCCCAGCAGCCCACTGGCCGGATTGATTTAGGAGAAAATGGTTCTTGGTCGCGGCCGGTTTTTTCGCTCGCGACTAGTCGGCTTTGCCGACGCCTCCGCAGGGGCAGCCTGACCGGCTGTCACGCGGTCGCGTTCTGGCTGCCGCGACTAGAAACCACTCTTCAAAAATACCAATCCGCAGAACCATCCTGGCTCGATAACCAGATGTTAACCATGCTCAGCGAGAACATCCTCTCAACAGGGGAAGTTTCTCGTAATGAGCACCAGCACCGCATCCATGACGATCGCCGAAATGCGCGAATTCGCCAATTTCACACCTGCCGAGCAGCGTTACATCAAACGCAGCCTCGACATTGGGATGGGCCGCCACGATGCGTTCAAATTGTGGGCGCGCGATGCGGCTGAAAATGCCTCGATCCGTAGCCAATATGTATCCTATCAGGAATTGAAGAGCCTGCGCGGCGCAACGCCGAGCGGAACCAGCTTTGACGATCTTGAACCCTTCATGGGCAAGCTGCTGCGGGTGACCGCATTTGATCTGGCGCAGGAACGGCTGACCAGCTTTTCCGCCTACCGTTTCCTGTATGAACGCCTGCTCGGCGCACATGTCCGCCCGTGGCTGCCATCCGCATTCTGCGCCGCCGCCGCGCTGCCGCAAATCCAGCCAAACCGGCGCAAGGATTTGCTGAAAAGCTTGAGCGAAGCCGCCGCAACCGCACCCGGCTGGTCCGACCGCGAACCGGCGTTTTATCCGGACTGGGTGGAAGAAGTGGCGGCATAGGCAGTCCGGGATGAATGCTCCCAGCCAATTCGACAAGGTCGAGCAGGTAACTTCTCGAGAACATGAGTTCAGAGATGCTTTAGTTTGGATGACCCAAACTTTAGTCCACTTCGCTACCGCTGAACAGGCTATCGGTGGCTTGGGCCGCAAGCTGGGTCTGCAAAACAAAACTGGGCCGCTTGATCGCCTAGCAGAATTACGCGCGATTCTGAGTGCTGCCGAAGGGAAGAAGTTCAAAACGCTCGAAACCCGTATCGCACGCTGGGCTGCAAACCGGCCTTTTCGAAATTTGTTGGCTCACGCTACAATAAATATTTTGTGGGACAAGGACGGGGAAGCCGTACTGGTTACTCGGAACCTACCTATCGACAATGAAGGCCATACGCCGGACAGGGTTTGGACTTGCAGCGAAAGAACGGAACTTCTGCGGCAAGTATCAAACGACGCGCGGTCGATTGCCGATCAGATTCGAAATATAATTGAAGACAGCGCACAGTTGGCCAAACTGCGGACCACCCCTGACAAAGCCTAACTCCGATACAACCCATTCAGCCGATCCCCATACCGCTCCCTGATCTTGTGGCGGCGGATTTTCAGGCTAGGGGTCATTTCCTCGTTTTCGACTGAGAACGCCTCGTCGGCGAAAGTGAATTGGCGGACTTTCTCAGTGACCGACAATTCCTTGTTTACCCGGTCCACCGCATCGCGGACGGCGGTTCTGAAGGCGGGGAGTTCCTGCAATTCAGTGAGATCGAATTTCTCGTCATTTTGCTGCGCCCATTCCAGCGCCCATTCAGCCTCGGGCACGATCAGGCCGACGACATAGGGCCGCTTGTCACCTGAAACCATCGCCTGACCAATTTCGGGCTGCAGCGTCAGCATACCTTCGATTTTCTGGGGCGCGACATTGTCGCCCTTGTCATTGATGATCATGTCTTTCTTGCGGTCGGTGATGACGATCCGGCCCTTCTCGTCCAGATGGCCGATATCGCCTGTATGCAACCAGCCATCGATCAGGGTTCGTTCGGTTTCGGCCTTGTTGTTCCAATAGCCCTTCATCACCAACTCGCCCCGGCACAGGATTTCGCCATCCTCGGCAATGCGGACTTCGACGCCGCGCATCGGCGGGCCGACGCTTTCCATTGAAATGCCCGCCTTGGGCCGATTGCAGCTGATCACCGGCCCGGATTCGGTCTGGCCGTAACCCTGCAGCATGGTCAGCCCCATCGAATCGAAAAACACCCCGACTTCGGGATTGAGCGGCGCGCCGCCGGAAACCATCGCCTTGATCCGGCCGCCGAATTTCAGGCGAATCTTGGGCCGCAAAGCCTTTTCCAGAATGAAATTCATTGGCTTGTCGCGCAGGCGGGTGCGCCCGCCCTTCTTGTTTTCGCCAATCGCGAGTGCGCGGTCCATCATGTAATTGGCGACTTTGCCCTGCTTCTCGATCTGTTTCATGATCCGGGTCCGCAACACTTCGAACAGGCGGGGGACGACCACCATGATGGTTGGGCGCACTTCTTCGATATTGCTGGCGAGTTTATCCAGCCCTTCGGAATAATAGATCTCTGCGCCCATGCCGATGGGCAGGAACTGGCCCCCGGAATGTTCATAGGCGTGGCTCAGCGGCAGAAAGCTGAGAAAGCGTTCATCCGCCCAGCCGAAATCTTCTTCCAGGATCGCTGCTGCGCCGGAGACATTGCACATGATCGCGCCGTGATGCTGCATGACCCCGCGCGGGGCCCCGCCCGTGCCGCTGGTATAGATGATGCAAGCGGTATCGGAACGTTTGATTTTGGCAATCCGCGCATTGACAGCAGCGCGGGCGGCAACGGGATCGCCGGTCATCATTTCCGCCCAATCGTGGCAGTTGATGCTGCCGGACTGGAATTTGCGGATATCATCAATCGCGATCAATTGGTCGGCCATGCCCGATCCCATCATCGCCGGGATTAGCGGAACCGACAATTTGGCATTGGAGACAATCACCGCCAACGCGCCGGAATTGTCGAGAATATGCATATGGTCACGTTCGGTATTGGTGATGTAGGTCGGCACGCTGATGCAGCCCGCCGCCATGATGCCCAGATCGGAAATGCACCATTCGGGGCGGTTTTCCGAAATCAATGCGACCCGGTCACCGTCTTCCAGGCCGAGCTTTCGCAATCCTTCAGCCAGCAGGCAAACCTGATCCGCTGCTTCGCGCCAGCTGATCGTTTGCCACTTGCCGGCCTTCTTTGCCCCCAGAAACGGGCTGTCGCCCTTTTCATCCGCGCGGGTAAAGAAGAGTTCCACGAGATTATTCGCGTGATCGATATCCGATAGCTGCAAAGTTTGCTCCTGCTCCCAAGAATGGGGTCCGCTGTTACGGTTATTTTGTAATTCGATTTAGACTTGCAATTCCTTAGCGGCAAGGCCGGGTATTCAGCGCCGCCGACCAGCCCTCATTCGCTGATGGACACACCCTCGCTGCGCGGATCGCCTGCGCCAATCCAGCCTTCTGCGGTTCGCTGCGCCGCATTGGCTTTGAGCGGGAGTGACCGCGCCATGACGCTGTCATGCCCCAGTGCTTTGAAATCATCGATCATCGCTTCCAGTATAGTACCCTCCTCGATCACCACAGTGTCGCCGGGGGAATAGAGTTGCGGCAAGGCCAATGCTTCCGCCAATGTCAGGTTGAAGTCGATCAAGCCAATCAGTGTCTTGGCCACCTGTGTCGGGATTGTTCCGCCGCCTGCTGCGCCAAGCACATAGAGCATCTGCCCGTCCGGCGCATAAACTACGGTTGGCGCCATCGAACTGCGCGGACGTTTGCTGCCCTCCACCCGGTTGGCCACTTCGCGGCCATCGATTTCGGGCGCGAAACTGAAATCGGTCATTTCGTTATTGAGGTAGAAACCCCCGAACATCAGCCCAGAGCCAAAGGGCCCTTCGATGGTGGAGGTATAGCTCACCGCGTTTCCACCTCGGTCAACCGTGACAAAATGGGATGTGCCATTCTCCGGCCCTTCGTGCCCGTCGGGCGGCGCCAATGCGGTTTTCGGCGCAATGCCCGGTTCGGCATTTTCCATCGTTGATGTGGCGGAAATCAGCGCCGCGCGGGCCGCCAAATAGTCTGCCTGGACCAGCCAATCGACCGGCACCGGCACGAAATCACTATCGGCCAGATACCGTTCCCGGTCAGCATAGGCGAGCCGCTGCGATTCGGCGAACAAGTGCCAGCTGGTGGGCGAAGCAGGGCCGGTCGCTGTCAGATCGAACGGCTCCAACTGCTTCAGAATTGCCAACACCGTGGTTGCGCCAGAAGAAGGCGGCCCCATCCCGCAAATCCGGTGGTCACGGTAAACGCCGCATACCGCATCGCGCGATTTGGCGGAATAGGACGTAACATCATCGGCGGTCATTCCTGCCGGGCGCGGCGTTGCTGCGCGGACATGCGCGGCCAGATCGCTGGCGAAAGATCCATCGTAAAAGCTGCCGGGCCCTTCGTCCGCCAATTTGCGCAAGGTTACTGCAAGTTCGGGATTGCGCACCACTGTGCCAACTGGCTTTGGCTCGCCTGTTTGATCATAGAACAGCCCCCTGCCTTTGGCGCTGGCCCCGGCGCGATTTTTCGACCGGCCAAGAAAATCGTGAAAGCGCGGGGTAATTGCGAAGCCATCGCGGGCCAATTTATAGGCCGGTTCAACCAGCGCGGCCCATGCCAAGGTGCCATGCTGTTCATACGCCATTTCTGCCAACCGAAGATTACCCGGCACACCAACGCTAAGGCCGGTCAATACTGCGTCTTGGTAGGACAGCGGATCGCCGTTTGCGCCCAGAAACCAGTCCGGACCGGCAGCAGCAGGGGCAGTTTCGCGGCCATCGATGGTGGTTACAGTGCCGTCTGCCCTCGCATGGACGAAGAACCCGCCGCCGCCGATGCCGGAGCTTTGCGGCTCAACCACAGTCAGGGCCAACATTGTCGCAATTGCCGCGTCGGTGGCGCTGCCGCCCATCCGCAGCATTTGCGCGCCGGCCTCTGCGGCCCGCGGATCGGCGGCGCTTACCAGGCCGCGTTCTGACGGCGTTGCCGCAAGAGTTTGGACTGATGTTTGCGGCGCAATGACTGCGGAGAGCGGTTTTTCGGTTGCGGAACACGCCGTCAGGGCAATGCTGGCGGCGAACAGGGTCAGATAGCGATTGATCATGGCGCCACCGCTATTCGCTCCCGACCGCCTCTGCAATGCTGGAAAAGCCATCACGGCGCATCAGGCGTTCCAGACCGCGAGTGATCTGGCGGGGTAATCCGGGTCCGGCATAGACCATGGCGCTGTAAAGTTGCACCAGGCTGGCGCCCACCCTGATCCGCGCCCAGGCATCCTCTGCACTGGCGATACCGCCCACCCCGACCAGCGGAATAGCTCCGCCGGTTGCGCTGCGGAAATCGCGAATTCGCTGCTGTGCCAGATCGCGCAAGGGTGTGCCGGACAATCCGCCGGTTTCGCCGGCATGCTTCGAATTGAGCTTAGGCCGGGATATGGTGGTGTTGGATACGATCAACGCGCCGAGTTTCTGGTCCAGCGCAATCCGGGCGATGGCATCGACGTCGGCCGGTTCCAGATCAGGGGCGACCTTCAGGAACACGGGCGCAGCATTCGCGCCGCGCGCTTCCATGACTGCATCGAGCAGTTCTACCAGCGCCCCTTCGTCCTGCAGAGCCCGCAGGCCAGGGGTATTGGGGCTGGAGATATTGACCGCCAGATAGCTGGCAAAGGGGGCCATAATCCGGGTCATTTCCGCATAATCGGCAATCCGGTCTGCGGAATCCTTGTTCGCCCCGATATTGATGCCGACGATACCGGAGCGCCGCGCCATCCGCATCGCGAGCCGTGCCTGAGCGGCCTGTGCCCCGCAATTGTTGAAGCCCATTCGGTTAATCACTGCGCGGTCTTCTACCAAGCGGAACAGGCGCGGCTTGGGATTGCCCTGTTGCGGGCGCGGAGTGATCGATCCAACTTCGGCAAATCCGAACCCCAGGCCCAGCAATTCGTCCGGAACCTCGGCATCTTTGTCGAAACCTGCCGCCATCCCAAGGGGATTGGGGAATTTCAGGCCCGCAATCTCAACCGCTAATGGCCCTGCGGCGGGCGGATATTTTAGCGGGCTGCGCTTCAGACCGGTCAGTGTCAGGCCGTGGGCGGTTTCCGGATCAAGCATAAATAGCGCAGGGCGGAGGAGATTGAACAACATTGCTGCCCCATATGCGAGCGCAGCTGCGCGGGCAATGCCGCACCTTTGCCAGTTGCACCTGACGCGCCGACGCTGGCACAATTAAATGCAATGTTAACGTTCATAACAAGAATATTCATATTTACTGTCGTTTACATACAATCAGAATCAGTCAGACTTGGTCTAAAGAACTATTGCGACCCGAAGGGCTCAAGGCAGCAATGCAAAGAGTTCCTCGACTTTAGGGGCGGTTCCTTTAACTAGGGGCCGTCCTTTTTTTGTTGTGCTGTTTTCAGGAGAAGTTGTGGGGTCTGCGAAAGGAGGAGCTGAAACCGAGCAGGTTTTGGCCAGCAATTCCCCGGCTGTTGCCAGTTCCGCAGGCAGTAAGGCGCTCACTAGTGCCTCGTTACTTCATATCGATTACATCGCAGTGCCGGCCTCGCTCACGCCCTACATCACCACATTCTATCATTTTCGCTGTGACGAAAACGAGATCAAGGAAGTGCAGCCAGCCAGCATCGGGCATTTGGCAATCTTTCCCTATGGCGAAGGCGTCATGCGCTTTATCGGCGACGTACAGGATCGTTCGCATCAGACCAATTTGCTGACCCCCAGCACGGCGGCCTGTCCATTCGAGGTGTCTGGCCCGTTCCATGCCATCGGGGCAGTAATGTCGCCGCTAGGATGGGCAGAGCTGACTGGAATGGACGCTGACAAGCACGCCAACCGCTTGCTTGATGCCGGGAAGTATCTGGGCGAACCACTGTCGCGGTTGGGCGAAAAATTATGCGCGGCATATCGCGGCGGGGAAATGGACGGCCACGCCTGCGCCATGGCGCTAGCGAATTACATTGAAGACCATCTGCGGCCGGTGAACAAACGTCACGCCGAATTGATTCAGCTGACAACCAAGTGGCTGGGCGAATCGCTGGATCCGCCGCTGGAAAGCCTGTTTGAACGCACGCCCTATTCGAAACGCCAGGTGCAGCGGTTGGTCGAACGATATTTTGGTATGTCGCCGGTCGCCTTGAAACGAATGTACCGAAGCCTCAGGGCCGCAGCCCTTTTGTCACTGCCGACCCTGACGCCTGAATTTGAGGCGATGGTCTACGATGCCTTTTATGATCAATCGCACATGATTCGCGAGATCCGGCTGTTTGCGGGCCGTACACCGGCTCGGCTGGGTGACGGCGAGAGCCTGTTTCTGAGTGAAATGCTCGACCCCAAGAACTTTCGCGAGATCGACTCCGGGTCGCAAGATCTGATCTAGGGATCAAGACCAAAGCTCGGCAGTCAGGTTTGCTAACGACTCGCAACAAGCGATTTAGCGTTGAAACGGCGGAAAAGCGCCACTAGGTGAAATCAGAACGAATTAGTCTGATTTAACCGGGACACCACCAATGCGCCTTTCCAGCATGGCCGATTATGCCGTCGTCACGATGAGCGCCGCCGCGCGCCATTGCGGCTTCGTGCGCGTATCGGCGGCAGAATTGGCGGCAGAAACCGGATTGCCCGTACCGACAGTGCAGAAACTGGTTAGCAAATTGACCGCTGCGGGCTTGCTGCGTTCGGTGCGCGGCGTAGGCGGCGGCCTGCAATTGGCGCGCCCGGCTGCTGCGATCACCCTGGCCGATATTGTCGAGGCAGTGGAAGGGCCGATCGCGCTCACGGCCTGTGTCGAGCACGGCAAGCACGATTGCGCGCTGGAACAAACCTGCACCGTGCGGCCGCACTGGGCGGGAGTGAATGAAGCAATGCGCGGCGCGCTGGCGAATATTCCGCTGACGCAAATGGCAAACACCAAACGAGAAATAGCATGAACGAGCAGACCACCCTTCCCGAAGCTGAAGTCCAGGACAAGGCCGCGCGCGATGCAGCCAAGAAGCTTGAAACCTACGAATTCGGCTTTTCGTCGGATATCGAACAGACCTTCGCGCCCAAGGGGCTGAACGAAGACACTGTACGGTTCATCTCGGGCAAGAAGAACGAGCCGGAATGGATGCTCGAATGGCGGCTCAAGGCATTCCGCCTGTGGCAGACCATGGAAACGCCCGATTGGGCCAAGCTGAAAATCCCGCCAATCGATTATCAGGACGCGTATTATTACGCTGAGCCGACCGCGAAGCCGAAGCTTGGTAGCCTGGATGAAGTCGATCCGGAAATCCTCCGCGTGTATGAAAAACTGGGCATCCCGATTGCCGAGCAGGAAGTGCTCGCCGGAGTAGAAGGCGCACGCAAGGTTGCGGTCGACGCCGTGTTCGACAGTGTGTCGGTTGCGACCACTTTCCGCGCCGAGTTGGAGCGGGCGGGGGTTATTTTTCGCTCGATCAGCGAAGCGATCCGCGAATATCCTGAATTGGTGAAGGCATGGCTCGGCAAAGTCGTACCGATGCGCGATAATTACTTCGCCACGCTCAATTGCGCAGTCTTTTCTGACGGCACTTTCGTCTACATTCCTGAGGGCGTGCGCTGCCCGATGGAATTGAGCACTTATTTCCGCATCAATGCCGAAAACACCGGCCAGTTCGAACGCACGCTGATTATTGCGGAGAAGGGCAGCTATGTGTCCTATCTTGAAGGTTGCACCGCGCCGATGCGCGATGAAAACCAGCTCCACGCCGCAGTGGTGGAACTGGTCGCGATGGACGATGCGGAGATCAAATATTCGACCGTCCAGAACTGGTATCCCGGCGATGCCGAGGGCAAGGGCGGGATCTATAATTTCGTCACCAAGCGCGGGCTTTGCCAGGGTGCACGCTCGAAAATCAGCTGGACGCAGGTCGAAACCGGTAGCGCGGTGACATGGAAATATCCCTCATGCGTACTCAACGGCGAGGACAGCGTGGGCGAGTTCTACTCCGTCGCGGTGACCAACAATTACCAGCAGGCCGATACCGGCACCAAGATGATCCACAATGGCAAGGGGACCCGCAGCACGATCATCTCCAAGGGGATCAGCGCGGGCCATTCGAACAACACCTATCGCGGCCTCGTCCGCGTGGGCGCAAATGCCGATAATGTGCGCAATTTTACGCAGTGCGACAGTCTGCTGCTTGGCAGCCTCAGCGGCGCGCATACCGTGCCCTATATCGAGGTGAAGAACCCCAGCGCGCAGATCGAACACGAAGCGACCACCAGCAAGATCAGCGATGATCAGCTGTTCTACGCAATGCAACGCGGGCTGGGCCAGGAAGAAGCCGTAGCGCTGATCGTCAACGGTTTTGCGAAAGAAGTGATGAAGCAACTGCCGATGGAATTCGCGGTCGAGGCTCAGAAATTGCTGGCGATTAGTTTGGAAGGATCAGTCGGATGATTGGTACCAGTTTTGTTTTTCTCCTGTCCTTACAGGCTTCAGGCGAGACTGCCTTGGCGGTCAAGCCAGATGCGCCGAAGACGTGGGCGGTTGAATATCCGGTTATGATCTCCCCCTATATCGATGATTATCGCGGCTGCCTCAACGGCGGTATCCGTACCATTGGCGACGACGTGGACTTCGAGGTCCAGCACCGGTCGGATATTCCCCGCTGCAGCAGGGTGGCGGATGTCTCGATGAATGAAGCAAACGCCGTGCTGGCCAAGCGTAACCGCGACAACCAGACGACGCCCGCTGATGTCGTAACCGTTTTTGAAACGATCCGCCTGATCCACGTCGAACGCGGCCGCGATCTTGATTCACAAGTGCGGATGCGGTTGGCGGCGAACCCTGTTTACCGGGATGATGTGCAAGGCATATTGGAAGGCCAGAGCGATGTTTCTTCACAGTAATTTGCAGGTCGCCCATTTTTCACAGAATATTGGAATTGCGGCGTGACCAAGAAAACCCTCTCAATCAGCACCAGCCCAAAAGCTGTCGACGCCGACCCGCGCATTAATTGGGGCGTCAAAGGCAAGCGGCTGGACCGGTTGCACGATATGGCGCGCGACCGGCGGCGTAATCCCAGTGATGCGGAGAAGCTGCTGTGGGTCCAGCTGGCCAATCAGAAACTTGGCGGGTTCAAGTTCAAGAAGCAGTTCATCGTCGGCACCTCGATTGTCGATTTTGCCTGCCCAATCGTGTGGCTGGTGGTCGAGATCGACGATGTGGATATCGACCGGGAACTACAGCTGATGAGCGACCGCAAGCTTACCGAAGTCGGTGTGCGTGTGCTGCGTTTCACCAATGAGCAGGTGTTGGAGGATGTCCACGCGGTGTGCGCTGAAATTCTCGAGATGTTGAAGACGCCATTTGAGAAAACCAGACGCCGAGCGCAGCAGCCTACGTTTGCAGATACAGCCCCAGACACAGCCTCAGAAGAGGCAGATATGATGAGCGCAGCTGATGAGGCGTCGCCTTACAATTCCGGATTTTGAGAGATTAAATGTTAAAGATTGAAAACCTCACCGCCACCGTGGCAGACAAGACCATCCTCAACGGGCTGAGCCTGTCTATTGGCGCGGGCGAAGTGCATGCGATCATGGGCCCCAATGGCGCAGGCAAGAGCACGCTGGCCTATGTGCTGGGCGGGCGCCCCGGATACGAAGTGACCGGCGGCACCGTTACGTTCATGGGCAAAGACTTGCTTGATCTGGAGACGCATGAACGCGCCGCGCTCGGCCTGTTCCTCGGCTTTCAATATCCGGTCGAGATTCCCGGCGTTTCCAATGTCCAGTTCCTGCGCGAATCGCTAAATTCGCAGCGCAAGGCACGCGGAGAAGATCCGCTGTCGGGCGGCGATTTCCTCAAGCTGGCGCGCGAAAAAGCGGCCTTGCTGAAAATGGACATGGAAATGCTCAAGCGGCAGGTCAATGTCGGCTTTTCCGGCGGCGAGAAAAAGCGCGCCGAGATGGTCCAGATGGGCATTCTCGACCCGATGTTTGCGGTGCTGGATGAAACCGATAGCGGCCTCGATATCGATGCGCTGCGCACCGTGGGTGACGGGATCAACACGATCATGCGCAAGCCCGACAAGGCAGTGCTGCTGATCACCCATTACCAGCGGCTGCTAGATTATGTGAAACCGGATTTCGTCCATGTGCTGGCGGATGGCCGGATCGTGAAAACCGGCGGCGCAGAACTCGCGCATCAGCTGGAAAACGAAGGCTATGAGGCGATTGCTGCGTGATGGCTGATTTGGCAACTCTTCCGACAACTCGTGACGAGGACTGGCGCTATTCCGACAGCGCCTATCTCGCTGCGGCTGATCCGCAGGCGATCAATCACTGGCGCACTCTGGATGTACCGGCAGGCGAAACGCGCGAGGAAACCTTTGTTTTCGCAGACGATGTTAGCGCCACCGAGCGTTTACGCGTACAAGTCGGTGCGGGCGGAAATTTCACCTGTTTTGCGATGATTGCGGGCGGCAAATTTCGCCGGTTGGAACTGGAAGTGAAGCTGGAAGATGGTGCGCATTTCGAATTTGGCGGCGTAACAGTGGGCGGCGGCGAAATGGTTCAGGAATTCGTCACCCGCGTGATCCATGCAGAGCCGAATGGTACCTCCAATCAGGTTGTACGAGCCGTGCAATGGGGCAAATCGACCGGCAATTTTCTTGGCCGAATTGAAGTGGTCCGCGATGCCCAGAAAACCGATGCCGGGCAGAATTTCCGCGCGCTGTTGCTGGAAAAGGGCGCGACTGCCAACACCAAGCCTGAGCTCGAAATTTTCGCCGACGATGTGAAGTGCGCTCACGGCGCAGCAATCGGTGCGCTGGACGATAGCGCCGCGTATTACATGGCCGCCCGCGGCCTGCCGCCCGAAGTCGCCAAGCGGCTGTTGGTGCAAGCCTTCATCGGTGATGCCTTCGCCGCGATGGACGATGATGACGCGCGCGAAACGATGGTCGGCCGCGTGTTGGAAAAGCTCGGGGACGCAGTATGAGCACGGTAGCATCTCCGTTCGCCTCGAGCGAAGTCGAGAGGCCCCTGGCTGGAAGTGTCTCGACTTCGCTCGACACGAACGGCTCTGGTTTGAAAGCGGATTTCCCTGGTCTGGTCACCAAGGAAGGGAAGCCTTGGCACTATCTCGATACTGCCGCGACGGCGCAAAAACCGCAAGCTGTGATCGATGCGATGAGCCATGCGATGGGCCGCGATTACGCCACCGTGCACCGCGGCGTTTATGCGCGCTCTGCCGACATGACGCGGGCCTATGAAGCAGCGCGCGAACGGGTCGCCAGTTTCATGGGCGCAGCCAGCCCCAATGAAGTGGTATTCCTGCGCGGCGCGACCGAGGGGATCAACCTTGTCGCACATAGCTGGGGCATGGCCAATTTGAAGCCGGGCGACCGGATCATGCTGTCCGTATTGGAACATCACTCCAACATCGTGCCGTGGCAAATGGTCGCGCAGCAAACCGGCGCTGAAATTGATGTTTGCCCGCTGACGGAAGATCATCTGATCGATCTGGACGCGCTGGAGAAAATGCTCACGCCTGCACACAAGATCGTTTCGTTGGCGCATGTTTCCAACGTGCTCGGTTCGATCCTTGGCGCGAAACGGGCAGCAAAGCTGGCGCATGCTGTCGGCGCCAAATTACTGCTCGATGGCTGTCAGGCCGCCCCGCGGATGCGCCTGAACATGGCGGAGCTGGACTGTGATTTCTACGTCTGGTCCGGCCATAAATTATACGGCCCAACCGGCGTCGGCGTATTGTGGGCGCGTGAGGAATTGCTGAATGCAATGCCGCCGTGGCAGGGCGGCGGCGCGATGATCGACAAGGTGACTTTCGCAGAAACTACCTATGCCCCCGCGCCCCAACGGTTCGAAGCGGGCACCCCGATGATCACCGAGGTGATATCGCTGCATGCAGCGGTGGGTTATGTCGATGGGATGGGGATGGAGAGCCTGTTTGCCCACGAAAGCGGGCTGGCGGCGCAGGCCCGCGATGCCTTGCGCTCGATTAATTCCATCCGGCTGTTCGGGCCGGAGAAATCGGCGGGAATCGTCTCCTTCGCTATGGCGGGGGTTCACCCGCACGATCTAGGCACCATATTGGATGAAGAGAATGTCGCGATCCGGGCGGGCCACCACTGTGCCCAGCCGCTGATGGCGCATCTGGGCGTGCCGGCAACGGCGCGGGCCAGTTTCGGATTATATAGCGACGAAGACGATATCGCTGCGCTGATGCGCGGGATTGAGCGAACAAAGAGGATTTTTGGCTGATGAACGAGTCGAGCAAGATCGCCATCGAGGAAGTGGACGCTGTCGAGGCGCCGAAACGCGCGCGGGTAGAAGACCTGCCCGATACAGAAACGGCGAGTGAGAAACTGGTGCGTAAGCGCGATTATCTCGAAGGGTTCCTGGCGAAGAAACCGGAAAATGTCTCTGCTGGCGATCCAGGCGGCGAGTTGTACGAAGCGGTAATCGCCGCGATGAAAGAAATTTACGACCCTGAAATCCCGGTCAACATCTATGATCTTGGCCTGATTTACGGCGTCGATGTCTCGCCGGATGCCGATGTCGTCGTCAGCATGACGCTGACCACGCCGAATTGTCCGGTGGCCGAATCAATGCCAGCAGAAGTCGAATTGCGTGCCGGCGCTGTACCAGGAGTGCGCGATGCCGAGGTCGTTCTGGTCTGGGATCCGCCATGGGACCCGCAGAAAATGAGCGATGAAGCCCGCCTCGAACTGGGGATGTTATGATGACCGAAGTCAAAACTCGCACGCTTCCGGCAGCTGTAACGCTGACGCCGGGCGCTGAGCAGCGCATTGCTGATCTGATGGCGAAAGCACCCGCTGATTCAATTGGCGTGAAGCTCTCGACCCCGCGTCGCGGCTGTTCCGGCCTCGCCTATTCAGTCGATTACGTGACCGAAGAAGTGAAATTCGACGAGAAAATCACTACTCCGGCCGGCGTGCTCTATATCGATGGGGCCAGTGTGCTTTATCTGGTCGGCTCAGTGATGGACTGGGTGGAGGACGATTTCACCGCCGGATTTACCTTTGAAAACCCGAATGCCAAAGGCGCTTGCGGCTGCGGTGAAAGTTTCATGGTCTGAAATTGTGCTGGCCGGGTTCCAAACAGCCCTAACGTCTGAGCGCCGCGATGCAGCTGGCGCGGTCGACATCAAACCCATCGCTTGATCGGCGGGCATCGACATAGGTCGCTGTGGGATCTGCCCCCTGGCGTAAGGGATAGAGATAGACGTCCAGCACGCATGGCTCGCCCGCAAATTGTAATTTACGCGCATCACCCTCGAAAACGTCCAGTCTGGCAGCACCAAACAGGCGCTGCAACTGGGCTGGGCTGGCGCCGATCACACCCTCAACACCCGGCAAATTCATCACCCGCGGAGCCTTAAATCCGCCATTGGCAATCACTGGTGCCGGACGGGTGGGCGGCGGCCCCATTGGCCGAGCGGCAGGGCGCGGGTTCGCCGCTGCGGTGTTTGTACCTGCGCCGGAACCATTATTCTGCGTACTGGCAACGCAGGCACCCAACAGCGGCAAAACAGCAAGGATGAATAAGCGGGTCATTTATTGGGGCCTTTTCGGGCGGTGGACGAGGTGGGCAGCAGCCGCTGTGCCAATAACTGGCGCGAGCAAATTGACAAACGGAATGGTCAGCAAAATAGCGACAATTCCGCCCAGAGCAAAACGGGTGCCGACACTGATCGGCGGTTTGGCCCCGTCTTCGGTCACATGACGAAGCCAGACCATGTCCTGCAATTCGCGCCCGAGCAGCCAACCGTTGACTGCCCAGAACAGGATCGCAGTACCGATGCCGGTGATCAGCAGCGCAATCGCAAGCGGGAGCGCGATCAGATTGGCCAGCAATACGCGTCCTGTGGAGCGAAGGGAGTTGCGCAGTTCCTCCGCCACGCTCAGTTTACGAGCCGATGTCAGGGCTTCGGGGTAATGCTTCGCTTCAACCGCCTGCACCACTTCGTCAGCGAAGAATTGCAGGACCGCCAGAGCGACGACGCGGAACAACAGCCAGCCTGCAATGATGGTGACCACGATGGCCACTAGCGCGCCCGGCTCCGACCCGAACGACAGCTGCCATTGCTCAATCAATCCGGCGAGAAAATACCACCCACCCAGCCCCAACAGACCGATAATTGCCAGAGTTACCGCGATGGACTTTGCCAAAATCCGCACGATCGCCGGATCGGACAATTGCCCGATAGCGCGGGCGAAGGCGGAGGGAAGACTGGTCATCTGCTTTGCCTGTGCCGCACTAAGGCAATCCAAGTCAATCACACATTATCGCATTTGGCGGTGGGTGGGCCTTGGCGTGCGGCGTGTCAGGCGCTAGGCGCGCCCTCACAGTAGAAATATTCAAATTTGAAACAAATTCCAAGGATTCCCATGCCAGCTCCAAAATATGACGTAATCGCCATCAGCAATGCCATCGTCGATGTGATGGCCCCGTGTGAAGACGCGCTGATCCAGCAGCTTGGTCTCAATCGCGGCGGCATGACCTTGATCGACACAGACGGCGCGCGCGATCTGTATGCGGCGATGGGTCCGGCGAAGGAAATCTCCGGCGGATCGGCGGCGAACACGCTGGCCGGCCTGGCCGCATTGGGCGCGAAATGTGCGTTCATTGGGCAGGTTGCCGATGACCAATTGGGCGAAGTGTTCAGCCACGATATTCGCGCTGCGGGGATCGATTTTTCCACGCCAGTGCGGGCAGGTGATCCGCCCACCGCGCGGTGCCTGATTTTCGTTACGCCCGATGGCGAGCGGACGATGAATACATTTCTCGGCGCCAGCCAGTTCCTGCCGCCAGCGGCGCTGGATGAAAGCGCGATTGCCGATGCCGCCGTGCTCTATCTTGAAGGATATCTGTGGGACCCGGAAGAACCGCGCAGCGCGATGCGGCGGGCAATTGGCGTTGCCCGGGATGCCGGCCGCAAGGTCGCCTTCACTGCGTCCGAAAGCTTCGTGATCGACCGCCATGGTGACGATTTCCGCACGATGATCGATGAAGGGCTGATCGATATCCTGTTCGTCAATGAAGGCGAATTAGCGACGCTGACCGGGGAAAGTGATTTCGAGGCGGGTATGGCTATGCTGGCTCCGAACCTGCCAGTGCTGGTCGCAACCCGCAGCGCAAAGGGCGCTGTGGCAATAATGAACGGGCAGCGCGGCGAAGTCGCTGCTGAACCTATCGACAAGGTGGTCGATACTACCGGCGCGGGCGATCTGTTCGCCGCCGGTTTCCTGGCAGGCCATGTCCGTGGCGAAAGTCTTGAAGATTGTCTGACCATGGGCGCGATCTCCGCCGCCGAAGTCATCTCGCATTTCGGCGCAAGGCCGGAAGCTGACTTGAAGGCGTTGGTTGCCGCGCGGCTGGGTTAAGCCTCTCGTTCGACTTCGCGCCAGCCGATATCTCGGCGGCAGAAGCCGGTGGGGAAATTGATCGCGTCGACAGCGCGGTAGGCTGCAGCCTGCGCTTCGGTAACATTTTTGCCGGTGGCGGTGACGCTGAGGACGCGGCCGCCACTGGCCTCTAGCGTACCGTCTTCGGCCAGCTTGGTGCCAGCGTGGAAGACCTTCGCGCCGTCTGTTTCGGCAGCTCCGAGATCAATTACGCCGCCTTTTTCCGGTGCGTCGGGATAGCCGTTTGCTGCCATCACAACGGTTAGGGCCGTATCCTTGGCGAATTTTACTGGATCACAAGTCGCCAGCTTATTGTCGGCGCAGGCCAGCATCAATTCGCCCAGATCGCCCTGCAGCCGGGTCATCAGCACCTGGCATTCGGGATCGCCGAAGCGGCAATTATACTCAATCAGTTTGGGCCCTTGGTCGGTCAACATCAGCCCGGCGAACAGCACGCCGGAATAAGGCATCCCCTCATTTGCCAGCGTTCTGACGGTGGGGCCGATGATCTTCTCCAGCACCTCGCCGCGCATCATCGCGTCCAGCACGGGCGCGGGGCTGTATGCTCCCATGCCGCCGGTATTGGGGCCGGTATCCCCTTCGCCGACCCGCTTGTGATCCTGCGCGCAGCCGAAGGACAGGATGGTGGCGCCGTCGGTCAGGGCAAAGAAGCTGGCTTCTTCGCCGAGCATGAATTCCTCGATCACTACTTCGGCGCCTGCTGCGCCAAAACGGCCGCCGAACATATCCTCCAGCGCCGCCAATGCTTCCTCGCGGGTTTCGGGAATTACCACGCCCTTGCCCGCTGCCAGACCATCGGCTTTTAGCACATATGGCGGCTTGAATTTGGCCAATGCCTGCACCGCTTCATCGAAGGATTTCGTGCGGATATATCCCGCGGTCGGGATGCCGGCACGTTCGCACAAATCCTTGGTGAAGCCCTTGCTGCCTTCCAATTGCGCTGCTGCTTTGCTCGGGCCGAACAC
>Ga0209390_10000936_pt1 | contig 57667 bp, 55 predicted proteins | sample BON01_FD_187212 | JGI IMG/M metagenome (GOLD analysis project Ga0209390, IMG submission 187212) | Freshwater microbial communities from Lake Bonney liftoff mats and glacier meltwater in Antarctica - BON-01 (SPAdes) (version 2) | ecosystem: Environmental > Aquatic > Freshwater > Ice > Glacier...
CACGCCGAAATGCGATGTCAAAACGCGAGCGCAATCCCGGGAGCGAACTGTCGCCCCAAATACATCCGCCGATCCGGACATATTTCTGCAGGTTCTCCACCTCTTTTTCCGTCAGTTGAAAATCCCGCGTGCCGGTCAAAAAGATAAAGGGCGGCTTGGTGGTGGCGATCGTGTCCCCATCGTCGAGCCGAATGGCTTCGACATTTTTGTAGTTGGTCTTAATTTTGTCCTTCGACCACTCGGTCATCAAATAGAGCAAATTCGGCAAGCTCCCGGTGACAATTTTGTCCCGCACCACCCGCACGGTCGAATTCCAATCGCCGCCACTGTATTGGCCGACATAGGCTGTGAACTGGTATGCCGGCTCCCGATCTCCGGTACCCGAGACCCGCCAATCCTTGGAGAATCTTTTAATCTTCGAAGCGGTTCCCGGCGGCATCCCGCCCGAGCCGATCTCCCGTGAGACAACGGGAGTCTGCTCTTTGGGCATCTCCAATCCCTTGGGAAATGGCATTTTTTGGGTAATAGAAAATGTCAGCGGATTTTCTTGCGTGGTAATAATCGGGTTGATCGGTGCGATGTCCGACGGATTGGGCATCAAATTCGGATCAAAGGTCGTTTCCTTCTGAATCTGCGTTCGCGCCGGCTCCGGAGCTTCCGCTACCGTCTGATCCTCGACCAATCGCCGCCCCGCGGTGAAATCTTCCGGCTCGGCGGTAACCTGATAAAGGGCGGTTCCGCCAAACACAGCCAAGAGGATGGCATGGAGGGCGACCGAGATGGTAAAATCCCGGGAGTTGCTAAATTTATCAACCAGTCTCTGCAGGAGGGGGGGAAGCGTGGGGGCCATGCCGTCATTGTGCGCTCATTTGCGGGATTTTTCCAGTACAAAAAAAAGCCGGACCTTGCGGTCCGGCTTTTCGTTTTGAGATTAGTTAAATATTTGGATTAGAACGCGATGCGAAGACCGCTGCGGATGTTGGCCACGTTGCCAGTTCCACCGTAGTAGTAACGTCCATCAGCGAAGAGGCCGATGTTGTTGGTGAGGCGATATTCCAAGCCAACACCCACGTTGCCGTATCCAGTGCCGTGTCCGTTCCAAGTTCCGCCGCCACCGACGAGAACGTAAGGAGCGAGGTTCCAAGCGCAGATCGGATAACGGAAGAACAGGTTACCAGCGAGAGGAAGGTGCTGGGCTTGTCCGTTGTTCGAGTACCACTGGGCTTCATATCCGATACCGAAGTAACGGGCGAAGAAGAAATTCAACCCAAATCCGCCACCGGAACCGGTGCTGAAGTTAGTGTTATTTCCTCCAATGAAGGCGGAGTAGAAGGTGTCGATCTGAAACTCCATGTCGCGGAAACGACATTCGTCAGGAACGATGACAACTTTGGTTTCTTTGAACGACTTTCCGTCTCCAGCGAAGGAGGCGCAGATCGTGCAGGCGAGGACTGTAGCGGTTAAGAGCAGTTTTTTCATAGGATCTTTGGTAACGGCGAACAAGATGCATTAAATTTGAACGTTTTGTCAACAAGATTTGTCAAAAATAATTCAGGAGTTGTATTTCGGCAGCGGAATTTTGATTTTCCCCTCGTACAGGGCCTTTCCAATAATGGTGCCATAAAGTCCGGGCAGGGCGGCGAGTTCGGTCAAATCTTCCTCACCAGACACTCCGCCGCTGGCAATCAACCGGGCATCGAGCAAGGCGAGAAGCTCTTTTATGGCAGGAAGGTTTGGGCCGACCAACATTCCATCGGTGGCAATATCGGTATAGATAATCGTGCCGGCGCCGGCGTCCTGAGTCGCGAGGGCCAGATCCTTGGCATCCGTTCCGGTGGTCTCGGTCCAGCCTCTCACCGCCACCCGGCCATCTTTGGCATCGATCCCCACCGCAATGCGCTCGCCGCCGAAGGCCTCACAAAAGGCACGCACGGACGCGATGGACTCGCAGGCCCGGGTCCCGAGAATGACCCGCTGGACGCCAGCCGCAAAGGCCGCCTCGAGATTGGCCGTGGTGCGCATTCCTCCGCCCAACTCGCACGGGATTTGCACGGCTTCGCAGATTCGGGCCACGTGTTCCAAGTTCCGCGGTTGCCCTTCGAAGGCGGCATCAAGATCGACCAGGTGGAGCCAGTCGGCCCCGGCATCTTCCCATTTTTTGGCGAAAGCTACGGGATCACTGGAGTACACGGTTTTTTCGGTGGCGAGGCCGCGCTTGAGGCGGACAACCTCTCCACCCATCAAATCAATGGCAGGCAAAAGTAACATCGGAGGAAGAAGATGCGGAAATCCTGAAAGACGGAAAGCCTGGAATTCAGAAAGAGTGGACATCGAGGACGATGCGCCCGATCGACTGGTGGAGGGACCTCGTCCTTGAGGTCCGGGGAAGAGTCCCAGACGCCGGGGACGGCATCCCTCCATTGATCCGGGGGGGCAATCAAATAGCAGAAAGAAAATCCCCCAACAGAGCCAATCCCGCCGCCTGGCTTTTTTCCGGATGGAATTGGGTGGCATGGATCGCGCCCCGACTGATGCTGGCCGCGAAGGGTTCGCCATATTCGCAGGTGGAACTGGCCAAGTCCGTCTCCGCCGGCACCGGGTAATAGGAATGGACAAAATAAAAGGCGGGCGATGGAGCCTCAGCCGCTTCCGGATAGAGCGGACCCCGCATGCGGGAGAGAGTATTCCAACCCATGTGAGGAATTTTTAATTCCGAATGCGGAAACCGGACCACCCGGCCGGGGAAGTGACCCAGGCCGGACGCACCGGGCGATTCCTCGCTCGATTCGAAGAGAAGTTGGTACCCCAGACAAATCCCCAAATAGGGACGCCCCGCTTTGAGCCACTCTTGGAGCGGTTCCCACATGCCTGAGTTCTTCAAATTGTGGGCGCAATCACCAAATGATCCCACCCCGGGGACGACCACCGCATCAACCGAATCAAAGCGCTCCGCAGTGGTCAGGATTTCCACCGCTGCCCCGGCAGCCTCCAGCGCCTTGCCCACGCTGCGCAAGTTTCCGCGCCCATAGTCGACCAAGCCGACTTGGACTCTTGAAGCTTTGGATTTCACGTTCTAAAGGACGCCCTTGGTGCTGGGCACGCCGACCACTCGGGGATCAATCCGGGTGGCGGTATCAAGCGCCCTTGCCAAGGCTTTGAAAATCCCCTCCGCCATGTGATGCGCGTCGCGGCCAGCCAAAATATCGACGTGCAAATTCATCCCCCCACTGACCGACAAGGCCCGGAGAAATTCCTCCAGCAGTTGAAAGGAAAAACTTCCACCGATAGCTTCCACCGCCGGCGGCGGCGAATAGGCCAAATACGGACGCCCGCTCAAATCCACGACGACGCGGACCAAGGCCTCATCCATCGGCACGCAGGCCATCCCATAGCGGCAAATGCCCGCCTTGTCCCCCAGCGCCTTGGTCAGCGCTTGGCCAAGAGTGATCCCGGTGTCCTCCACGGTGTGATGAAAATCCACCTCAAGGTCGCCATCCGCCTGCACATCGAGATCAAAGAGCCCATGCCGGGCGAAGAGCGTCAACATGTGATCAAAAAACGGAATGCCCGAAGCAATTTTCCCTCCCCCGGCTCCGTCCAAATTCAGACGGATGCGGATGCGGGTTTCCTTGGTATGGCGTTCGATAGTGGCTTCTCGGGACATGGAAGATTTAATCTCTCAGGTTCAGGCTCCAAATTGAACCACAATTTTTCGTGCCCAAAGGAGAAGAGGGAGTGCGATCAGAAGGAGGTAACGATGCCTTGAGCACCGAAGGTGCGAAGAAAGCGGGACCGGCTTCCTGCCGGTGGTTGTAACGATCGCCGTCGAGACGCCAGGGCCACTCTGCCAGAGGAAAGACCGGATGGGAGGAGGCTTTCGAGCTCTCCCGACCCCGATACGCAAAAACGGCGGAGAACTCTCCGCCGTTTTCGAGATCGTGATGAGGTTTGGATTGCGCCTCAGGCCGTGCGTCTGCGACGGAGGACCCAGAAGAGGGCTCCGGCCCCGAAGAGGACACAGGTAGTTGGCTCGGGAACGACTGAAACCACAACATTATCAAACTGAGTGATATCCGATGTGGCAGTTCCGTGATTCCATAATGCCCCAATTGAAGTCATCGCACTCGATGTGTAGGTGCTATCAACAAGTGAGCCCTGTGAAGTAAGAGACCCTGTGAGGGGATCAGCGAATGCCGAGGAACCGTCATCTCGAAGAAACAGCTCCCAAGTATTGGTCGTTGGGGCATAGGTCACTTGAACACTGAGATAGTTCGTTCCCATATCGGAAAACGGTGACCCGGTTCCGGCTATAATGTCGGTGACGTTGGAGTTTAAATCCAATCCACCAGCATATTGGACTAGACGCACCGGATCAAGAGCGCCGGTTTGGCCCCAGACAACAGCATAGCCATTTCCCGAAAGAAGATCCGCGCTGGTCGCGGCTAAGGTAAAGGCAATCCCGTAATTGCCCGAGCCAAACCCCGACAATTCATCTCGGTCACTCTGCATATTAAAACTCCAGCTGACCAAACCTGAATTACTGGAGAGGGTCGAATTCCAAGGGCTCGAGAAATTCGACATCGCCTGGGTAACATAGGTCCTTCCGCTTGATCCCGTGCCGACAATTTGAAGTTTATTGGTAGCAATCGATGCATCCCCAAACCCCGCCGTTTCCACCCAATTATTGCCGACCGTAGAGCTGTCGGCCCGATTAAAATTATCGGAAAAGACAACGGTCTGCGCATTCGCGCCAGCCACCGCCACCGCCAGAATTGCAAGGGTGAGAAGTGTTTTTTTCATGATGAGTGTTTGGCTCCCGTTCCCGAGTTTTTTAGATCGAAGTTCGTTCCGGACGACACCGTGCCGACGGCGCTCCGTTGGGGCAACGGAAAGTCTGTAACGTTTCTGTGACACTAGGAAAGGGAACGAAACGAGCGCCTCATCAAAGGCGTTCGAATCGTTTTCCCGGGGAGGAAATTGATTGCCAATACGGGGAGTATTCATGGCGGTGTCAATGTAGTGCCTCCACGGCCCCTCTGTCAAATAGTAACAATCGAAACATTGATTTGGATACTGGAAAGCGGATCCACGACATACGATTTACTTCACGTTGAATATAAACAATTTACGAATATAGTTTCGCCTTCAATTCGCCCGTTCTTCCGCCATGAAACTGGTTGAGATGGAGGCGCGGAATTTGGCTTTTTGGAGCGGACATCGGCCTCGATGCCAGCGGTGAAGAAGTTCCGATGCGGCGGGGAGACCGAGCCGACGCTTGCTCTCCGGAGCGTTGGGGACATCGATCCCTACCGCGCCAAATCACCCGGCATGGGCGCGCTGGAAGTACGCGGTTCCCTTTTCCCTCGCCGGCATCGACCAAGTTTGCTTGAATCCCCGGTGTGAAAAATCGATTTCCGGTCATGGTGGCAGCTCTTCTCGTAACCATGCCGATCTTGTCGGCCCAACTCTCCGATGTGGAGATTTCCGCCAAGCGCACCACCCTCGATCAAAGCAAGGAACGCGGCAACAATACCACGACAACGACCAAGGAAATCGCCTACGACCTCAAGATCCAAAGCAAAACCTTTCAAGTCATCCCCAAGCTGGAAATCAAGTACATGGTTTTTTATTCCGACGCCACCGCTGGGAGCAAAGACGAGGCGGTTCTCGCATCGGTCAAGGGCACGGAATCGATCACTGACTTGCCAAGTCGGGGCAAGGTGACTTTGCAAACCAAGCCCATCAGCCTCTCCTCCGAACAACTTGACGGAAATTGGTACTACGGCAATGGAGCCAGCAGTCGCGCTCGTGATGCGGTCAAGGGCGTCTGGATCCGAGCGTATTCCGAAGGAAAAATGGTGGGTGAATACATGAATCCCTCCACCCTCGACAAAAAGAACGACTGGAAGGAATAGTTCGTCTGAAGACAAGATCTGCCGAAGCCGCGAAAATCACTTTCTAGTCCATTCGGCGTGGAACGATCTCGATGGGGTGGCGGGTTTTCGCGATTTTGCTCGCTCCCAACACTCCCCGCCACGGAGTGCCCGGATAGACGATGGAATTCTTGCCGAGAAGAGAACCCGGTGAAATTACACTATTGCATCCGATCTCGACGTGATCGCCGACGATCGCTCCGAATTTTCGCAATCCGGAGGCCAAGGTCTTTCCGTCCGGGCCAGTGACCCCCACGTCGGATTTATCGAGTTTCACATTGGAGAGAATCACCCCCGCGCCCAAGTGGGCTTTATATCCGAGAATCGAATCGCCAACGTAATTAAAGTGGGGGATCTGCGCTTGATCGAAAACCAGGCAATTTTTAAATTCGCTCGAATTTCCCGCCACCACGCCATTGCCGATGATGACATTTTCGCGGATGTAGCATCCATTGCGAATTTCGCAGTCTTCACCGATCCAGGCCGGTCCCTTGATCATGGCTCCGTGCTCGATCACGGTCCCCCGCCCGACGAAAACCGCGGTGCTGACAAAAGGTTTGCCGATGAGGCGTCCGTGGATGGCGGGTTTGAGACGAAACTTCAGATATGGAGAAATCTTCGCCAGGGCCTGCCAAACGTATTCCACATTTTCAAAGATGACCCGGTGTTCGGTGTGTCGGAGATCCAAATATTCTTCAGGCGCAAACATGGAAAAAACTTTAGTCAGAAATCCCGCCGCAAGGGAATAGCGATTCGATGCAATTGGTCGCGCTAAGCACGGATGACTTTTTGACCCTCTTTGGTGTCTTTCACCTGCCAGCCAGCAGCCAAAATTTCATCACGCAAGGTGTCGCTGGCTGCCCAATTTTTTTCGCGGCGGGCGACCTGCCGTTGATCCACCAGCACCTGGACGACTGCCGGGATGCCTTCAGCCTCCGGAGCGAGAGCCAGGACCGAGTCAATCCGGTCTCGCCAGGCTTGCAAGGATCGGGCCTGCCCGGGGGTAATTTCCCCCTGATCGAAGAGGCGGTTCGAGTCCCTGATCAAATCAAAGAGCCCAGCCAGGGCCCCGGAAATATTCAGATCGTCATCAAGTGCCTCGCCGAATCGCTCCGGCTGCAAGCCGGTCGGCAGCGGCGCCGCGGTCCCCTCCGCCCGTTCATCAATCCGCTGCCACCAGGCATCGATCCGACCCAAAGCCTTGCGGGCCGCCTCGAGTCCTGCAAACGTGAAGTTCAGCGGCTCGCGGTATTTGACTGCCAGGAGCGCATAGCGCACCTCCCGACCGGTCCATCCCTTGGCTTGCAAGTCGCGCACGGTGAAAAAGTTCCCCTCGCTTTTGGCCATTTTTTTCCCATCCACTAGGAGGTGTTTGCAATGCATCCAGAGGCGCACAAAGGGCTGACCGGTCACACATTCGCATTGGGCAATTTCCGCCTCGTGATGGGGAAAAATATTATCCTCTCCGCCGCAATGAATATCGATCTGGTCCCCCAGTAAACCCTGGGCCATGGCGCTGCATTCGATATGCCAACCCGGACGCCCCCGTCCCCAAGGACTGTCCCACCCGACGGCACCATCTCCCTCGGTCCAAGCCTTCCAAAGGGCAAAGTCGGCGATTTGTTCTTTTTCGTATTCGTCGCTGTCCACTCGACCGGAGGGGCGCAGTTCCTCCAGATTGTAGTGGGCCAACCGACCATAAGGAGCGAAGGAACTGATCCGAAAATAGACCGACCCCTCCTCGGTCCGATAGGCATGACCGCCAGCCATGAGGCTCTCGATCATCGTGATCATCCGCGCGATGTGCACCGGATCAGTGGCCTCAGGAAAACTGTCCGCTCGTCGCACCCGCAAGGTATCGAGATCCTCAAAAAACGCCTTCTTGAAGGGCGCCGTGAACTCGGCCAAGGGAACCCCGGCGGCCTGACAACCGCGGATGGTTTTGTCGTCCACATCAGTCAGGTTCATGACCCGGTTGACCTTGAAACCGCGAAATTCCAGATGCCGCTGGAGGAGGTCCTCAAAAAGATAGGCCCGAAAGTTGCCGATATGGGCGTAGTTATAAACCGTCGGCCCACAGGTGTACATCCGGACCACGCCGGCTTCCAAGGGTTCAAACTCCGCCTCTACGCGAGTCAGGGTATTGAAAAACCGGGGATTCATTTGCGATCCACCCCAGCGACGGCCATGGCGGCAATGCCTTCTCCACGCCCGACAAAACCCATCATCTCATTGGTCGTCGCCTTGATCCCGATGCAATCCACTGGCAACGAAAGCGACTTCGACAAGCAAGCCTTCATTGCTGCCAGATAGGGAGAAATTTTTGGCATCTCGGCGATGACGGTGGCATCGACATTGCCGATCTCGACTAATTTCGTTCGCAGCCGATCACGCACCCTCTGGAGAATTTCCTGACTGCAAATCCCGCGGAGAGACTCGTCGGTATTGGGAAAAATCACCCCGATGTCCGGCTCGCCCGCCGCCCCCAAAAGCGCATCGGCAATTGCGTGGCTGAGGGCATCCGCATCCGAGTGTCCCTCCAGTCCCATGGGATGCGGAATATGCACCCCCCCCAAAATGAGAGGTCGCCCTTCCACAAAGCGATGCACGTCATAACCAATTCCGGTTGCAAACATCAGAGTCCCAGGTCAATGACGCCACTCGACGCCACAATGGAAAATTTCTCCGCCTCGGTTTCGTGCGGTTCCAGAACGACTTTCCCGCCCGCCCGTTCGACCAAAAGAAGCCCGGAAGCAATATCCCAAATGCTGATTTGGCTTTCAATATAGGCGTCCAGTCGGCCCGAGGCGACATAGGCAATGTCGAGGGCGGCACTTCCCATCATCCGGCATTTCTTGGCCGACCGCGCCATGCGATCAAAGAGGGGCAGTCCCCGGTCGAGCGAGTCGAGACTCTTGGCCACTCCGACCGAGACAATCCCTTCGCCTAACTCCGTTCGCGAACTCACCTTGATCGGTTGACCATTCAAAAGCGGGACGCCATCTGTTTCCACCTCCCACATCTCATCTTTCATCGGATCATAGATCACCCCGACAATAATTTTCCCATTTTGACGCAAGGCAATCGAAACCGCGAAATGAGGGATCCCAAAGAAGTAATTCACGGTCCCGTCAATCGGATCGATGATCCAATGAAATTCGCTCTCCGGGTCGCCACGCACCCCCTCCTCGCCGAGGATCGCGTGATCGGGAAATTTTTCCAATAAGAGATCCTCGATCAAGGCTTGGCTTCGCCGGTCCAATTCCAATTTGATGTCGTGCGCTTCGTTGGCGTCCACCTGCAGGGGTCGCCCAAAATTCGCCCGCAATAATCCTCCCGCCGCCTGGGCGGCCTCCTTTGCCGATTCAAGATAGTCTGACACGGAGATGGTTGTAGGGCCCCGAGGCTCCGGGGGCAAAAAAAATTTGGGAGAGACCGGAGCCTCTCCCAAATTTGTTGTGGCTCTCGCCCTGGGGGCGAACCGCCAGATTATTTTTTCTTCGCTGGCTTTTTAGCGGCTTTTTTAGGAGCTGCTTTTTTAGCAGCGACCTTTTTAGGGGCCGCTTTTTTGACAGCGGCTTTTTTAGGAGCTGCTTTTTTTGCAACAGCTTTTTTAGGAGCTGCTTTTTTTGCAACAGCTTTTTTAGGAGCTGCTTTTTTTGGCGCTGCTTTTTTGGCAGGAGCCTTTTTCTTAGCTGCAGGTTTCTTTTTAACGGGCATTCGTTCTCACCCCTTTCAATTCGCGAAAGCGAAAATTTGTGAAGATCTTGTGAATAACTTGCTGATACCTGTGAATAAGTCCCACGGCAAACTCCGTCAACGAAATTTTTCAGATTTTCGCTTGATTTTTTTGAGAAGCATTCAGCTGAAAAAGACTCACCCCTTGCGGAGCAAGATTTCATCGGCCTTCGCGGCAATCTCGCCAACATTCCAGAGACGACCGACGCCTTCATATCCGCAGGCCAAGATTCCTTCTTCCGGACCTAAAAATTCGGCTCCACGTTCTTTCAAGGTTGCCACATTTTTTTGGGTGGCCTCATGCTGCCACATTTTTCCGTTCATCGCTGGCGCAATGAAAACCGGGGCGCGGGTGGCGAGCGCGATGGACGTGAGCGCGTCATCGGCGAAACCCTGCGTGAGTTTGGCAATGACGTTGGCGGTCGCAGGCGCGACCAAAAAAAGATCGGCCCGGTCGGCGAGATCGATGTGGTTGGGCCGCCAGGAATCGCGCTCATCAAAAACGCCCACTGTCACCGGATTGCGAGAGAGGGTTTGAAAAGTCATCGCGCCGATAAATTGCGTCGCGCTTTCCGTCATCACCACGAAGACGGTGTGACCGCGCTTGACCAACTGACTGGTCAAATCCGCCGCCTTGTAGGCCGCGATGGAACCGGTGACGCCGAGGAGGATTGTTTTCATACTTCGATCACGAGGCGGCGGCTGAGATAACGCTCCGCCCGCATGACGGCGCGGAATTTTTCAATATCTTCCTCCATCGATCCGCTGATGATGGCGTATTTGTAGTCCCGCCATCCTTCCATTTCCACGGCGGCATTGCGGAGCCGGATCGCGACCTGTTCCTTCGACTCGGTCCCGCGTTTCATCAGACGATGCTGCAATTCCTCCAAACTCGGCGGCATGATAAACGCGTCTGCCAAGGCCTCGCGAATGAAACTCGAATCACAATTGCGGATCGCGCCCGCACCCTTGGTGTCGATATCGATGAGGACATCGATCCCCTTTTTGAGGTTTTCAATCACGGTGCTCTTGAGGGTTCCGTAGTGGTGTCCGTGCACCTCGGCGTGTTCCAGAAATTCACCAGCCTCAAGGCGTTTGACAAAATCCTCCGGACTGAGAAAAAAATAGTCTTCCCCATCGATTTCGCCTGGTCGCGGCTTCCGGGTCGTGGAGGAAACCGCGTAGACAAAATCCGGTTTTTGCCGCAGAGCGGAACAGAGCGTGGTTTTGCCTGCGCCGGAAGGGGCGGAGAGGACGAAGAGGATCCCGGTGCGTTGGAAGTTATTATTCAATGTTGGCCAGTTGTTCGCGGACTCTATCAAGATCGGCTTTCGCCTCAACGACAAGCCGGGAAATTTCCGGATCGCTGGCCTTGGCTCCCGTGGTGTTCCATTCGCGTCCCATTTCCTGGGCGATAAACTCGAGGGTACGTCCGATCGGTTCCTTCCGTTCGAGGGTCTCCCGGAATTGGGCGAGGTGGCTGTCGAGCCGGTCGAGTTCCTCGGTGACGTCGCAGCGTTCGGCGAAAACGGCAATCTCGGTCAAAAGCCTCGGCTCGATCAAATCCAACGGAAGCGCGGCCGCCTCCAATCGGCGAAGAAGATTTTCACGCTGACGTTTCGGGACCTGCGGCGCCAGACGTCGGATGCGCCGCACCCGATCGGCCATCCGGCCAGCCACCCGCCCCAACTCGGTTTGCAAATGCCGGCCTTCCTTCTCACGCATTTTCACCAACCCTTCCATCGCCGCGTCCAAGGCCTCCTTCATCAAAGGCCAAAGATCCCGACTGCCGGTCTCATTGGCGCGGAGGACGCCTGGAGCGGCCAAGACGGTCTGCAGATCGACCTCGCCGGGAAGTTTGAGTTTTTTTTGCAGCGCCTTGGCCTGCCGGAGAAAGCTGGCCGCCTGGTCGGCATCGATGGCAAACGACTGAGCACCGGCGGCTTCTTCCACTGCGATGGTGACCTGGACCTTGCCGCGGGCGAGGCATTTGAGCACCTCCTCGCGCACGCGGGGCTCAAGCGCTGACAATTCCCGTGGCGCGGAAACCGAAACCTCGCCTTGCTTGCGATTGACCGAAAAACATTCGACCACGACCCGAACCCCTTTAGCAAGGGCTGTGCCCCGACCGTGACCTGTCATGCTTTTCATGGCGGGACGCTATCAGATCCGCAAGCGCTTTGTCGAATCTCATGCCGTCACCGCCAAAACCACGGCCAAACTCAAGGCCGACAAAATCGTGCTTGCCGCAATCGCCCCGCTGGCCAAGGCCTCGTCGCCTCCCATTTGACGCACCATCACGTAAGACGCGGCCGCGGTCGGACAGGCCGAAAGGATCAGAATAATCCGAGTTTCGGATGGGCCTAATCCGACCAACCGGCTCAGTCCGAAAGCCAAGGCCGGCAAGACCGCCACTTTCAAAAGCGCAGCCGACAGGATCCAGGTGCGCCGCCCGCGCAATGGCGTCAACGCCAAGGATCCCCCAATACAGAGGACGGCCAACGGAACAGTCGCTCCGCCAAGCGAGGTCAACGTCCGGTTGAGAAACTCCGGCAATCGCAAATCCAGAAGGGAAAAAAACAGCCCGAGAAGACCGGCAATGAGAAGCGGATTGGTGAGGATCGAACGCAGCATCCGCTTGAGTCCGACTTCCAAGGGAGCTCCTCCGCGCAGGACCAAAACTGCCAGGATGTTATTGACCACGGTCATAGAAACCACCACCACCACCCCCATCGCGAGCGCGTCGTGGTCCGGCCCGAGGCTGTAAACCAAGACCGGAAGACCGATATAGGTCAGGTTTCCACGATAAGCCGCCTGCATCAGCGTTCCTCGCTCCGAACTTGGAATGCGCAAGAGACGGCTGGCAACCCAAGCCAGTCCCGTGATCAACAGGGTCGCCGCCAAGAGAACAAGAAAGAGCCGCAGAGCCATGTCTCCCGGGGTCACCGCTTCGCTGGCCTTGGAAAAAAGCAGAGCCGGCAGCACGACCCAAAAGGTCAGCTTGTTGAGGTCGTTAATAAATGTCCGGCCAAGAAACTTGAGATGGGCCAAGCCCACTCCAAGGGCAATGAGCAAAACCAAAGGAGCCAGGGTGTCAAAAATCAACATATCATTTCGGTGAGTGGACCGGGGTCCTATTCAACCCCGCTTTGGCACCAAGGTGCCGCCGGTGACGCCGAGTTTGGATTGCGCATTGAGATCGCGCCAAAGCTCGTCGCCATTTTTTTTGCCCTCGAGGAGAGCCAGATAAGTGCGGAGGATTTTGCCCGCCTCCGCTTCCGATTCCTCCAGCAATTCGACCCGGAAACACCCCAGGCCGGCAGCGTGGAGATCTTCGAAATGAATCGCGCCCGTCTGGGCAGTCGCATTGAAAAGAGTGTTCCGGCATCCCACGTCGGCGCGCAGCGGATGGTCAATCCCGACCCGATCCCGCAAGTGGACCCGATGGGTGTCGCAGGGTCGTCCACAATCGAGAAAACTCGAGCCTTGGGAAAGAAACGCGGCAAAAGCACAATGCTCCATATGAAACATAGGCATGTGTTGATGAATCGTCAGCTCGAACCGGCCAGCCGGTCCTGCCGCCAGGAGGGACAGCACCTGATCGATAGTCAAATCGTAAGAGACCGTAACCCGCTCGAGACCGTGACGAAGAAAGACGGCTGCGGTGACCGGATTGGAAACATTGAGCGAAAAATCACCGATCTTCCGCAGAGGGGATTTTTCAAAATATTCAATCGCGCCCAAGTTGCGAATGAGCACGCCATCCGGGGCCGCTTTTTCGATCAATTTGAAGAACCCTTCTTCTCCCGCCTTTTGAATCCGCGGGGTGGCCAGAAAAACCTCGGCCCGGTTTTCCACCATAGCGACGGCATCGCGGTAGCGTCGGATATCTTCCAAGTCGATGTGGAGAATGGTGACCCCGCATTGCAAGGCCGCTTCGATCTGCTCGAAGGATCGGCACAACACCGCCAAGCGGGGGTGAAGCAATCGGGTGGGTTCGTCTGGGGTTTGCGCCGCCAGATCTTCCCGTACTGCCTGGAGGGTGACGCCAGACGGCTTATTCTTTTCGACTCTCTGCGCGACCAGCGCTTCGACCAAGGCGTGTTTGAGGCGGGTCAACTCACTCCGGGCCAGAAACACATCCTGACAAGCCGCACACTCCACCCCGACCAAACGATAGGGCGTCTCGTTGAGACGGGAAAAAATCCCCACGAGGAGGTCCCCATCCAAAGCGATTTTTTCCGCGGGTTCCAAATTCGCCGCACTGGCGGCGGAAACCTCGCCATCTGAAACCACCAGGGGCTGGCCGACGCGACCGGAAAAGCTCAGTCGCAAAGGAATCTTCCGCCCATCATCTTTGGAGAATCGTACCTGCCACGTCTTGCGTAATTCCCGCACGAGAGCGGGGTCACCGGTTTTCCAGACCCGGGTGCCAGGGCGTAGTTTTTGAAAATTCACCGCCCCTTGGGGGAAGAAAATCTTCTCCCCGCGGCACTCGAAAATGCGCCCACCTTGTTCGGCATCAGTGTCGGCGGCGTTTTCAAAGACAATCCCATCGCCCGCTTTGAGCGGCAGGTCCCCGGCAATGGTCACATAGTCGCGGCCCACCTCGGTGACGCATCCCGCAAACGGCCCCCGCTTTTTCCCATAGGTGGCTCCGACCAATTTTTGATGATCCACTCCATGCATCCATCCGGTGGAGAGTCCGCGGGAAAAAGTCATCTCCATCCGGTACCAATCGTCGGCCGTAGGTCCTTCCTTCCCACCTTCCGAACCCACGCCAAGGACGGCATCGATCGCCTGGCGATAAACCCGGGTCACCGCGGCGACGTATTCCGGCGTTTTTAAGCGTCCTTCGATTTTAAAACTCCGCACCCCGCGCTCCATCAAGGCCGGGATCTCGCGCACCGCCGCCAGATCCTGAGGCGAAAGCAAATACCGCTTGTCGCCCAAATCACGCAAGACTCCATCCACCACCATCCCATAAGGCATGCGACAGGCTTGGGCACATTCCCCCCGGTTGGCACTGCGCTGTCCGAGGGACTCGCTGGTCAGGCATTGCCCGAAATAGACCGCATCCGCCCCATTGGCCACCGCGGCACGCAGGCAATCCCAATCCCCCGCCGGAGCCAGCAGCTCAGGCGGATCGAGAGGAGGGTGTTCGTTTGTGACCACCGGGGAACCCTAAGCCGTCCCGGCCTTTCCGGCAATCAATCACAAACAGCAATCACAAACAGCCGCCCCGCTTGACCAATGCGAGGCACATTGCCGCGCGAACTCCGCCCGATCCGTCGCCGCATCAAGGGGAAGGATTGAGAATCCGTCCGTTTCCCGCTCCCTTTTCTCAGGCGAGAGCGTCTCGGGTGATTTTCGATTTTGTTGCCCTTTACAGGATGCGCTCCCGTGGAGAGTTTTCCCACTTCCCACTTCCCACTTCCCACTTCCCACTTCCTCCCTATGATTCGCCGCGTGGACAAACTCCTGCACCGCTGGACCCGCCTCAGCTCAAACAAATGGGAAGATGCCTGGGTGGAACGTCTCCGGTTCCTCAATCCCTCCCAGTTGGCTTTTGTCAGTTGGCCAAATTCTCGGGCCTTGAAAATCGAAGCCTATTGCGACGCCGCCACCGCCAAAAAGCTGGTCCGCCACTTCGGCGGGCAGGCCACAAAAATTGCTCCCCTCATCTGGACCGGCGAGGCCGAGCTCCCTCGGAGGCCGCTGGCTATTCGCGGTAAACTCAAAGTCTTCCCGGATAAACCCTCCTGGCAGGCTTGGCGGAAGGAGAAAAAAAAGCCCCCGGGCATCTATATCCCCGCCGGAATGGCTTTCGGTACCGGCGAGCATGCCACCACCTCCACCTGCCTGCGTCTTATTGCCGACCGTCGCCCTGAACTTCCCGAGGATTTTTCCGCCCTCGATCTTGGCACCGGCAGCGGGATCCTCGCGATTGCCGCAGCCACCTTCGGGGCCACCCGGGTGGAAGCCATCGACTTCGACCCCCATGCGGTCCGCATTGGGGCGCAAAATGCCCGCGCCAATGGCTGCCGGGAGATCGCCTTCTCCCAGACCGATGTCTTGGCTCTCAAGACGCGTCGCCCCTTCGATCTCGTCATGGCCAACCTTTTCAGCGAAGTCCTCATTGCGGCCACGCCTCGCATCGCCAAAGCGGTCCGCCCCGGAGGGACGCTCATTTTTTCCGGCGTGCTCCTTAAACAGTCGTCCGAAGTCGCCGCCACCTTGCAAAAAGCAGGGTTCAGCAAACCCCGAATCCTGCCCCGAGGCAAATGGTGCGCCGGGATCTGCGAAAATCACAGTTGACTCGCCACCCTCCCCACCGATAGGTTTTTCGGCCCGCTCACGACCGGTTTATCGCCCTGTCCGGGCGGAATAAACCATGCCCGAAGAGCTCTCCTACGTCCTCGTAACTCCCTATTCGATCCGCAAATCGCGGACCGGGGGGATCATCGCGCGGTTGCTCTCCCGATCCGGCTTGGATCTCGTCGCTGGCCAAATGCTAGCCCCTAGTCGCGAATTGGTGGAGGAACTGGCCGCCTCGACGGTGACGGAAACCGATGAACGCCATCGCCGTACTCAGGAGTTGATCCGCGAGTACGTGCTCAAAAAATTAGCCCCCTCTCCGACTGGAGCCCGCCGACGGGCCCTCCTTCTCATTCTCAAAGGAGAAGATGCCGTCCTCAAAACCCGCACCGTCGTGGGACACATCGTCAATGAGCGCACCAGTGGCGAAACCATTCGCGACACTTTCGGCGACTACCTGGTCGAAGACGACGACGTTGCCTATTTTGAACCCGCCGTGCTCGCCGCTCCCGATGCCGAAACCGCTCGTCGCCATCTCGCCATGTGGGCCAAATATGCCGACACCGACGGGGGCCTCCTTGAGAATCTGATCCCCTTTCCCTCCGAGACCTCGGTGGAGAAAACCCTCGTCCTGATCAAACCGGACAATTTTCGTTTTCCCAACGCCCGCGCCGGCGGCGTGATGGAGCTTTTCTCCCGATCCGGGCTCTCTCTGATCGGCTTCAAAGTCCACTACATGAGCGTGGTGGAGGCGGAGCAATTCTACGGTCCCGTTCTCGATGTCCTCATGAAGGTCCTTCGGGAAGCCAGCGGCAAGCGGGCGCGGCTCGCCATCGAAGGGGAACTCGGGGTTCCTCTCACTGACGCCAACGAGGCCAAACTCGCCGAACTTCTTGGCCCCATTGCCGGCCGAGCCCATTGGGAATCCATTATTCAATTCATGGCGGGAACCCGTCCCAGCCAGTGCCCAGAGGCCGACCGCAACCAACCGGGGTCGGAAAAATGCGTCGCCCTCGTTTATCAGGGCCCGGACGCCGTCCGCAAGATCCGCGACATTCTTGGCCCGACCGATCCCTCGAAGGCCCCATCCGGCACCATTCGCCGCGAATTCGGCCAAAGTATGATGGTTAACGCCGCCCATGCCTCCGATTCGACCGAAAATTCTCAGCGCGAGATGGACATTATCCGAATCACGGAAAACAATCTCCGTCCATTGATCCAATCCCAGCTCACGCCATCCATTTAAGAAAACCTTCTCAACCATCCCTTAACTAAAGAAAACCACCATCATGCAACTCGCCACACGCGTCGAAGAACTCACCCCATCGCTCACCCTTGCCGTTGATAGCAAATCGAAGGCCCTCAAAGCCGAGGGCGTCGACGTCTGCGGATTCGGAGCCGGCGAGCCCGACATGGACACGCCGGAGCACATCAAGGCGGCCGCCATCGCGGCGCTCCAGAATGGCTTCACCAAATACACCCCCAGCTCGGGTATCCCCGAACTCCGCCAAGCCATCGCCTCCAAGCTCAAGGCAGACAACGGTCTCGAATACGGAGCCAGCCAAGTCATCGTCAGCACCGGAGCCAAACAATCTTGTTTCAATGCCATCTCCGCCGTTTGCGATCCCGGCGATGAGGTCATCATCCCCGCCCCCTACTGGCTGAGCTACCCCGAAATGGTCCGCCTCGCCGGAGCCGTTCCCGTCTTCGTTCAGACCACACAGGAAAATGCCTGGAAGATCACGGCGGAAGATTTCGAAAATGCGATGACGCCCAAGACCAAGATGATCATCCTCAACACGCCCGGAAATCCCACCGGATCGGTGTACACCCGCGAGGAATTGCGAGGCATTGCCGAAGTTGCCGCCGAAGAAGACATCTTCATGTTGTCCGACGAAATTTACGAGAAGCTCACCTACGACGACGCCGAACACGTCAGCCTGGCCTCGGTCACTCCCGAAGCCTACGACCTCACGATTACGGTCAATGGTTTCAGCAAGGCCTATGCCATGACGGGATGGCGCCTCGGCTACCTCGCCGCCCCCGAGCCGATCGCCAGGGCCATCGACTCGATGCAAAGTCACACCACCTCGAATCCTTGCTCCTTTGCCCAGCACGGCGCTCTCGCCGCCATCACCGGCGACCAACAATGCGTCACCGACATGCGGGAGGAATTTGACATCCGTCGCCAATACGCCTTCGAGCGGATCACCGCGATCTCCGGCCTCAGCGCGGTCAAACCCCTGGGAGCCTTTTACATCCTCATCAATGTCTCCCAGCTTGGCCTCAAGTCCCAAAACTTCGCCGATCGCCTCCTGACCAAAGCCAATGTGGCCGTGGTCCCCGGGATCGCCTTTGGCGACGACCAGACCATCCGCATCAGCTACGCCACCAGCCTCGACGTGATTAAAAACGGCCTCGATCGGATCGAAGATTTCTGCAAGACACTCTGAGCGAAGTGGGAAGTGGGAACGCGGAAGTAGGAAGTGCTACTTCTGACGTCCCACGCCCCACCTCCCAACTCGCCGGAAGGTCCCACAACGGCTGAAAACGGAGAGAAACCCGGAACGGGGCTCTTTCGTGCGCAACGGGGGCTCGAAAGGCCTGCGGCGTTCCGCTACGACGGAGAAGAAAATTTTCCTTCCCACTTCTGCGTTCTCACTTGAAAGCCTGGCCGTTCGGACTGCGTCCGATCCGTTGCAGCCCACTTCGAATCATTCGTAACGGAGCGCTTCGATGGGATCGAGTTTCGAGGCGCGCAGGGCCGGGTAGAGGCCTGAGAGAATGCCCGCAAGAATGGAAAAGACCACGCTGATGAGCATGGAGTTCAAGGTCATCAGGGGCGGATTTTCGCTTGGAGCAATCACGATGAGCACTTGGATCAAAACGGTCCCGGCCACGATGCCAACGAGACCACCGAGGAAGGCAACCGACACGCTCTCGATGAGAATCTGAAAAAAGATATCCCGGCCTTTGGCCCCCACCGCGAGCCGAATGCCGATCTCCCGCACCCGTTCACTAATGCTGGCCAACATGATATTGGCGATCCCAATAGCCCCCACCACCAGGCTGATGACGGCAATCAACCCGCCACTCAAACGGGTGGCGGAAATGCTTTGTTCCATCCGGTCGAACCATTCCTCCCGGGTCTCCAACTCAAAATCATCCACCCCCCGGTGAGTCATGGTGAGTGTGCGGCGGACTTGATCGAGAATCTCCCGAAAGCGGCTCAAATCCTTGACCTGAAGGGCCAGTTCCTCGATGCGCACTGATTCGACCGAATCATTAGGAAAGAGCCCTGATTTGAATTCGTAAAACATGGTGGGCAACGGGATGAGGACCGAGAGATTTTTTCCCCGGAAAGGATCCCAGCGGCGCCGCTCTGAACCCGCGTGTTTCTTCGCTTGTTCGGCGAGAATCTTTCGCATCCGTTTGTCCTGTTCCCGTTCGTAGCGAATGAAGATCCCGACCACTTCAAAAGGCGATTGATTAATCGTCAGTACTTTGCCGAGAATTTCTTCCTTGGACAAATGGGGCCAGAATTGTCGGGCCACTTCATCTCCGATTACGGCCACATGGGTCGCCCGATCAAGGTCCAATGGGGTGATGAAACGTCCCGCGGCCAACTCGTGGCGGTTGACATGAAAATTCCCCGGCCAAACCCCGACCACCGCCAAACGCTGCCCATGCGTCATGTTGGCCACCCGGGCCCCCAGGCGCATCTCCGGTGAGGCATGAGCAATCCCGGGCACCGAGGCCAAAATCGCTTGCGCATCCACGATCGTGCGCCCCGGGGAAAGATTCCAGAACTCGAAGAGCTCGTCGGAAACGTCCTTGTTTTGGATTTTGACAAATTCCAGTCCGCCGACTTGTTCCATAAAGGCGCGGGTCCCTTTCTCGATCCCCGCCGTCAGGGCCATGGTCGCAATGAGGCTGCTCACGCCCAAAACAATGCCCAACATGGAAAGGACGCTGCGAAACTTATGGGCGACGATCTCGCGCAGTCCCGTCTCCAGGCAAATGAGAAAATTCATGGCGCGTATTCGCGACAGATGAGTCCGTCCCGGATTTCGATGACCCGTTTGGAAATGGCCGCGACTTCCGGGTCATGGGTGACAAGGACCACAGTACGCCCGTCCCGGTTCAGTTGACGGAACATTTCTAAAATCATTTCCCCGGTGGTGGAGTCGAGGTTGCCGGTGGGTTCGTCGGCGAAGAGAATGCGCGGATTATTGACCAGAGCCCGTCCAATGGCGACCCGTTGGCATTGGCCACCGCTCAATTGGGTCGGCCGATTGGCGAGGCGGTCTCCCAGGCCGACCGCATTGGCCACTTCGATCGCCCGGGCCCGACGCTCCTTCCGGGAGATCCCTGAATAGATGAGCGGAAGCTCGATGTTCCGTACCACGTCGAGTTTGGGAAGGAGATTGAAGGCTTGAAAAACAAACCCCAACTCCCGATTGCGCACTCCCGCCAAGGTATCAGAAGACGCGCGACTGAGGTCATACCCGCAGATCTCCATCTGCCCGGCGGACGGCACATCGAGACACCCCAGCAGGTGCATGAGGGTGGATTTTCCGCTGCCGCTGGGGCCGATGATGGCAAGAAAATCCCCTTCTTCAATTTGGAGAGAAACCCCTTTGAGGGCATGGAATTCCTGGTCGCCGAGGCGATAGGTCTTTCTGACATCCTGAAGCTTAACGAGGGCCACGCGGTCTCAGGATTTGGACGGAAGATTTTTGGGCTCGACCAGAAGAATTTTTTCGCCGGCCTCGAGCCCTGATTTTACCTCCACGAAGTAGAGATCATTGACTCCCAGACGGACCTTGCGGCGTTCGACCTCCTCGCCGTTTTGCACATAGACGACGTCCTGATCACGGTCTTTGAAAATCGCGTTCACGGGGACGCTGACCGCCTGATCGGCCTCTTCTACCGGTACATTCATACTCACAGACATGCCCGGTTTGAGGCGGCCATCATTGTCGTCGATGACGGCCTTGACCTCGAATCCCTTGATGTTGTTTTTCACCACCGCGAGAGGCGCAATAAATTCGATGTGCGCTTTGATCGGATCGTCGCCCGAGTCGGACATCTTCACCTCCACCGGTTGATCCTTCCGGAGACGAGGGGCATCGGCCTGATTGACATGAGATTTGATCAACAACTCGGAAAGGTTGGCAAAGGTCATTAGAACCGTACCGGCATTGACGCTCGCCGCCGCCACCACGACCTGACCCTCCTTGACGGGAATATCCAGCGAGGTCCCGTCGGCCGGGGCCTCAATTCGGGTTTTCCGCAGACGGTCAACCACGGTCTGCATCCGGCTCTCCGCTTTCTCCAGAGAATTTTTCGAAATGGCCAAATCCGATTCCAGATTGGAAAAGACCTCTTTGCTGATGAGCTTTTGCTCATAGAGAGCTTTGGCCCGGTCGTAGTTGCCCCGGTTTTTGTCCACCGCGAGTTGCGCCCCTTCAATATCCGTCGTCGCCGAGGCCTTATCGGTCAGCAGGTCTGTGTCGTCAATCTCAGCGAGGAGATCTCCTTTTTTGACGGACTGGCCGACTTCGACGTAGATTTTTTTCACCTTGCCGCCGACTTCGGCCTTCACATCGACTTGAAAGGCGGGGGTAACTTCGCCAGTGAGGAGAAGGTCGGATTTGATGTCGCGGCGTTCCGCTTCCGCCATCAGTCCGGCCGCAAGGGGCTTAGGTTCCCCCCCCCAATCGTCCCGGCTCCACCAAACCGTGCCCACCACAAGGGCAATAAGAATTCCGATAATAAAAAAACTACGGCGTCTACGGTTCATAAGGAAATCGGGTCGTCAAAAAATAAGGCACAAACGGTGCTATAGGCATGGATATAATTCCGATCGCCCAGCGGCCCGATCTCGCCGTTGCAAAAGAATCCGGCGCTGGCGTGCTCGCCGAGCAGCTCCTCGAGGAGTCTGGCCTCATGACCCTTACTCTCGAAGAGATGCGACCCGCGGCCGGAACAGGAAAAAAGCAACGAGGCCCGGGGCGTGCGACCCGATTCCATGGCCGCGTGGCGAAGAACGGACCGCCATTCGGTATCCGCCGATGATTTGTCCCGAAGTTGATATTGCAGGGTCTGGCCGACGCGGGGAATGCCCCCGATCACGACCGCCCCGGAGTTCGGATCGGCCCCCAAAATGTTGCGAATAAGAAAATCGCCCGGCTTGAACTCATCGACATATTCGGTGCCGGCCAATCCCGCAAAAAGGTTGCCTTTGGCTGTCGATTTTTCCCCGTCGGTGAGGGCTTCAAAAGCAGTTTCCAACGCTTCGTAGGCCGGACACGCCCCCAGGGAATAGACCACATTGCTGTCCGCCTTGGTGACCGTGAGCGGCTCCCCAATGGGACGACATCCCTGGCTGACCACCGGAATGACTTTCATCCCCTTCACCGCGACCGCCAGGGCCTCGACCACCCGGCCATTATAAAAGACGCCGACGTTCTCTCCATCGCCACTGCCTCCAGCCAGTCCCCCCACGGTGGGCACCCCCGGCCAGGCTCCGTTCCATTCCGTCAGCCACTGCTCCGCATCAAACACAAAGGGATTGCCCAGAGAGATCCACGCGGAGGGCGCTCCTCCCGGGCACTTGGTTTTCCAAAAATCTGGGCCCGTCGATTCCTCGACCATCTCTTGGTTAAAGGTATGAACGCGGAATTCAGCCGAGGGGCCATTTAAGGCCACCAGACTAAACCCGGCTTCGCCTTCATCTTCCTTGCCCTCCGCAGTGAGCCCGATTCCGGTCACCCCGACCAAATCAATGACGTGGCCGTCCACCCGGACGATCTCGCTGAACTCCTCGGCATGGGCGAGGTAATCGGGCGAAACAAAAGCAAAGGCCAGCAGCGAAGTTCCCTCCGCAATGGCACGCAGTTCGACGGCGGCGGAAACGACCTCCTCCGGCGAAAATTTTCCCTTGCGATGTACGCTGGCGCACTGGCGATTCATAAATTGATTTTCCTGCGTACTTCCGGGATGTCAACTGCGGGACCCCAAATTCGTCATTTCCCCAGGCTTTTGATTAATCTTCCGCGTTCGCAAAGCAACCGCCCGAACCGGTTTTTTCCGGGCCTCCGCCGCGCTTCGGGCTCGCAGTCCATTGAGGACCAAATCAATGGCATGACCCAATCCCACCTCGAGGACCTCCGAAGACTGCAGGTCCAAATCCACGCTCAACGAGAGGGTGAATCGGTTGGCATGATAGACGAAACACAGACTGATCAAACTCACGAGCAGATGCTTGCTGTCGATCCCGGGATGAAAGATCCCTGTCTCGATCCCGACCGCAATGGCTTCGTTCAATCTCTCCAGGACCGGGTTTTTTGACAGCAACCCCGGATGTTTGTTCACAAATCGTCCCTGGTGGAGATTTTCCCAGGACAACAGGGCGACAAACTCCGGATTCTCACCCAAAAATCGAAAATAAGACCGGAGCACATTGGCAATCATCTCCTCCGGCGTTTCGGAGTCATTGAACGCCCGCAACTCAAAATCCGCCAGACGCTCGAAGACTCCCTTCAAGACCTCGCTATACAGCCCCTCCTTGCTGCCAAAATAATGATAGACCATCCGCTTGTTCACCTTCGCGGCCGCGACAATCTCATCCACAGGAACCCCGTCGTACCCGCGGCGGGAAAACAACCGCGTTGCCGCCTGGAGGATGCGCCGTCGCGTCCGCTCGGGATTACGGGTTTGTTTGGGGGAAATGGCGGGTGATAGGGACATGAAACGAAGGCCGGCTCGTGAAAATAACAGAGGGCAGTCAATCCGAAAACCCCGGGGTTGACATCTCCAATAAAGTAACCATATGGTTATTTTAATGAATGCCATCCCAAGCTGCTCTCCGGCCCTGCCTTGCGACCCCTCGACGGTGGACGAGTTTCTCAGCGTCCCTACCCCGGCCGTGACGGAGGCGATTGCCCGGATGGACGGAGATTTTATGGTTTTGGGTGCGGGGGGCAAGATGGGGTTGCATGTCTGCTTGATGTTGCGGAAGGCCATGCAAGCCAACGGGAGTTCCTCCCGGGTTCTCGCCGTGTCGCGCTTTGGCAGCGTCAATGAACGCTCCCAATTCGACCAAGCCGGAGTGGAAACCCTCCCCGGCGATCTTTGTGATGAGGAGAAACTCGAAGCCCTCCCCGAGATCGAAAATGTCATCTTTATGGCTGGAGCCAAATTTGGCACCTCCGGGCAACCGGACCTGCTTCACCGAATGAATGTGGAAATGCCGGAGCGGGTGGCCCACCGTTTCCGCAATTCGCGCATCACCGCGTTCTCCACCGGATGCGTCTATTCCTACGTGCCCACTTCCACGCCGGGCGCGTCCGAAACGGCCCCGACCGAGCCGGTGGGTGAATACGCCCACTCGTGTCTCGGAAGGGAACTCGCCTTTCGCCGCACGGCCGAGAAATTTCAAACCAAACTGACCTTGTTCCGGCTCAATTACTCGGTGGAGTTCCGGTATGGCGTCCTCGTTGATATTGCACAGAAGGTTTTCCAAGACCTGCCGATCAATGTCACCATGGGCCACGTCAATGTCATCTGGCAGCGGGATGCCGTCGCTCGCACCCTTCTGGCCCACGAACACGCGTCGGCGGAGCCTTTCATTATCAATGTCACCGGACCTGATGTCTTACGCGTCCGCGATCTGGCGGCCCGTTTCGGAGAACTTTTAGGCAAGACTCCCATCATCGAAGGAACCGAGGCTCCAACCGCTTGGCTCGGTGACGCCGGACTTTCCCTAAAACTCTTCGGACCCCCGGAAACTTCGCCCGACGAAATGATCGCCTGGATTGCCACCTGGGTGGCGACCGGACAACCCACCCTGGGAAAACCCACTGGATTTGAAACACGTGATGGAAAATACTGAACTTCGCACCCACCTCTTGGCCGGGCAGGCCATTCCCGCCCTGCCCCTCGCCCTCGACTGCAACCGCGCCTGGGACCGCCGCCACCAACGCGCCCTCGTTCGCTATTATTTTGAAGCTGGCTCCGGGGGACTCGCCGTCGCAGTCCACTCGACCCAATTCGAAATTCGCGAACCCGGCCACGCCCTCTTCGAACCAATTCTGGAGCTGGCCGCGGCCGAAGCCGATCACCTCCGCCAACGCCACAACCGCGCCTTTCCGCTCATTGCCGGTCTTTGCGGATTGACCGACCAAGCGGTGGCCGAAGCCCGCACCGCCGCCCGCTTTGGCTATTCTGCCGGACTCCTCAGCCTCGCCGCCTGGAAAGACGGCAACATCCCCGCCATCATCGCCCACTGCCGCGCCGTCGCCGAAGTCCTCCCCGTAGTCGGCTTCTATCTTCAACCCGCCGTCGGCGGACGGGTGCTTCCCTACAGCTTCTGGCGGGAATTTGCCGAGATCCCCAATGTGGTCGCGGTAAAAATGGCACCCTTCAATCGCTATCAAACCATCGACGTGGTTCGGGCGGTGCTCGAGGCCGGTCGCGACGACATCGCTCTCTACACCGGCAACGACGACAACATCGTCCTCGATTTGTTGACTCCGTGGGAATTTTCCGGTCAACGCCGGTTCATCGTCGGCGGATTGCTCGGCCAATTCGGCGTCTGGACGAAACGCGCCGTCGAGCTGCTCGAAGAAATCAAAATCGCCCGGGTGGGAAATCAAATTTCGCCCGAGTGGTTGGTCAAAAATACTGCCCTGACGGATGCCAATGCGGCCATCTTTGACGCCGCCAATCACTTCCACGGTTGCCTTCCCGGCATCCACGAGATCCTCCACCGGCAAGGCCTCCTGCCCACCATCCATTGCCTCAATCCCGCCGAGGTCCTTTCCCCGGGACAGTCCGAAGAACTCACCCGGGTCTCCGAAGCGTATCCGTGGTTGCGGGATGACGAATTTGTTCACGCCCACCGCGACCGCTGGCTCAACGAAGATTAATTGACCGCCCATGAGTTCCTTCTCCGCCTTCGAAATCATCGGACCGCCCATGGTCGGGCCCTCCAGTTCGCATACCGCCGGGGCCTGCCGGATCGGATGGGCAGCCCGCGCCATCCTCGGAGAGGAACCGGTCAAGGCGAACGTCTTTCTCCACGGTTCCTTTGCCGCCACCGGAGTCGGCCATGGCACCCACGAAGCGCTCACGGCCGGCCTTCTGGGCTGGGCCCCCGACGACGAACGCCTCAAATCCGCCCCCCACATCGCCGAAGAGCAAAATTTCATCATCAAGTTTTCGGAAATTGATCTCGGCCCGCAGGCACACCCCAATTCCGCCCGCGTCCAAATCCTCGGAGCCAAGGCCACCTCACTCCTCACAGCGGCCTCGATTGGAGGAGGCTCCATCCGAATCATCGAACTGGACGACTTTCCCGTCGAAATCTCCGGACGCCTGGAGACCCTCCTGCTCTGGCACCGCGACACCTCCGGATTTCTCGCCCGGGTGACTGCGATTCTCGGAAGCATGGAACTCAACGTGGCCAGCATTCGCACCAGCCGCAAAGAACGCGGCGAAGAGGCTCTCACCACCATTGAGATCGACGAGACCTTCCCGCCCGAAGTGGTGGCGCTCCTCCGTCGGATGCCCGCCATTTCCCGTCTCAACATCCTCCCCATCCTTCCGGGCACCTAGGCACCCGTTCAGGCCTCCACTTCTATGTCTTCACAATTCCGCACCGCTGTGGCGCTCCTCGCTCTCTGCGAGGAAAACCAAACCTCCATTGCCGAGTTAACCATCCGGGCAGAAGTCGAAGCCGGCAACCTGCCCCGCGAAGAAGTCATGGCCAAAATGCTGACCTATTATCAAGGCATGAAGGCCTCGGTTTTTCGCGGACTCGAAATCACCGAACGCAGTCGGAGCGGACTCTCCGGCGGCGACTCCCGCCGCATGATGGCGCACAGCCAATCGGCAGTGGTTAGCGTCCTCGGTCCGGTCTTCGAACGCAGCATTGCCTACGCTCTGGCCGTGCTGGAAACCAATGCTGCTTTTGGCCGCATCGTCGCCACCCCCACGGCTGGCAGCGCGGGAATTTGCCCCGCTTGCCTGCTCACCTGGCAGGAAGAACGCCAAGCCGACGACAGCCAAGTCAGCGAGGCACTATTCACCGCCGCCGGGGTCGGAAAAATCATCGGCTATGGGGCCTGTTTTTCCGGAGCCCAAGGCGGATGCCAGGCCGAGATCGGGAGCGCCTGCGCCATGGCCGCGGCCGCCATTTGTGAGCTCGATGGCGGCACTCCGGCCCAGGCCCTCAATGCCGCCGCGCTTGCTCTCCAAAATACCCTCGGGCTCATTTGCGATCCGATCGGTGGCTATGTGGAAGCACCCTGCATGATGCGCAACGGGCTTTTCGGGATTCACGCCTTTGGAGCCGCCGCCGTTTCTCTGAGCGGGATCCACAGCATCGTGCCCTTCGACGAAGTGGTCGGTGCCCTCCGCGAAGTCGGACACAAAATGCCCCGCATGTACAAAGAAACCTCCGAAGGAGGCCTCGCTACCACGCCGACGGGCTTGCGATTTAAACCAGAGAGGCCCAAATTCGCCACCGGAATTGAACTCCCGAAAAAGCCGTAGGCGGTTTGGGTTGGGTTGCTCAGACGCGTTTTGATTGAGAGAAAGGCCGGTTCTGTCGTGGGTTCGAGGGGAACAATAAGGCTCCTTCAGCTGATTCAAAATCCTGAATCCCGGACGTTTGCGCCGAGCGTTGTCTATCCCGATCCGGTTTCACCTGCCGGGTGATCGACGTGATTCGCTCTCCGTTGCTCATTCTCTTTCACTCAACCATCAACAAGCAGCCATCAACTGCCGTTTTAGGCTAATGGCTTTCAGGCACGCGATTTCAAAGAGTGGTCAAATCAACAACGTGAAGTGACGGAGAAAATCCGTCCGTTTCTCCCAAGTAGAGTTTACTCTCATGAAGACAGGAAGCATGAACATAGCAACGTTCATGATCTGCGTTAATTGGTCCAAGGTCCGAGATTGCCTTCGGTCCGTCTATGGCGGGATCAAACCGGATCAAATGGGTGTGTGGGTAGCCGGCGCTAATCCAAAGAATGCCATCTTTGTCCTCGTCCATCGAGGTCACTCGTCCCCCTTCTGCCAAACGTCCTAGGAGCGTGAACTCAAGAGCTTCAGGATCGAAGCGGAAAAGAAGGGAGTTAGCAACGGTTCCCATGTAGACCGTGCCGTCTCGCGCGACTAACCAGTAATCAATCCCTTGATTGCCGGCAATTTTTGAACCCGGATCCCGAAGAATTATCCGATTGGTATGCTCAAGCCGGGCCAGTTTTGGATCGAAGCGTAAGAGTTTTAAGGACCGATCTGCCAGATCCAGCCAGGAGGCGAAACATACTCCATTGGGAGCCACAACCATGTGGTGGAAGGCAAAGTCTGAAATCCGTCCATAGTCAGTCAGTTCACGGGAATTAAGATCAACGTGGAAAAAATGATTGTCTGGAATGGTGTGTCCGAAGGCCTGACCCCGCGCGCCATCAACTAATAGCGACTGGGCGTAGAGTAGAGGGGGAAGCGAACAAAACTCTTCAACTTTATCCTGACTGGGATCATAGCGGAGAATCTTCCCTCCGGGATCCATGGTGCGGCGATCCCAATTGCTAAGATCGGGCAGACAATAGTCGGTGTATTCGACATCCGGAAACCCCTGAGCTCGTTTGCGGGCCAACATTCTTTCGGGCAGTTCGGTTCGGAAATAGTTTGCCGTTACGGGCAGCCCATCCCAAGTCAAATGACTACATTCCCCCAGAAGAAGGCTTCCATCGGGCAAAGCGCCCATCGCGTTATGGAATTTTCCGCAGTATCCTCGCTGACCGATCCACGGACAAATCGGAGGACCCATGGAAATTTCCCGGGTTGCGATATCGAAAACGGCTAACAATTGCGGTCCGCCGGTCAGCCCGAGATAAATTTTATCACCCAGTCGTTCCATTGAGGTGATTGCGATCGCCAAACGGTCTGGGACAAAAAATTCTTCAAGATTCATCGGATCAAATTGGAAGATCGAAAAGCACTCAGTCGGTCGCCTTGGGCGGCGACAAGGGCATCCAAAATCTTCTCAGGTTCATGAAAATCGCAGATCATCGGGTCGCAGGCCAGGGCTTGGAGGGCTTTACCCCGACTGCCTTCTACGGCGGCATCGATCATCAGTTCGTTGCTATAGATTTGAGCCAGTGTCCAGCGCGCGGCAAAGGGAGGGAGTTCGCCGACATGGACCGGCCGGGCTCCCTGCTGTCCGATGACACACTTCATCTCAATCACGGCCCAAGGGGGGAGATTGGTGACGGCCCCGTTATTGGGAACGTTGGCGACATGGACGATGTCGGGCCCGAGGTTTAAGGCTCGGATTTGATGTCCCATGGCCTCGGGAGAAAGTTTCTCGCGGAGGATGAGCGGGGCATTACCACAGGCGCGTTTCGAGAGATCGGCGGCATTTTTGGTCAATTCTTCGCTGAGGAGCTTTTCCGTAATCATGTCGCGTCGCCATTTGAGTCCGTAGCCAATTTCTGGAGGCTCTTTCGCACGGCGGGCATGGGGAAAAAACTCAATAATGTGACGGTCGCCTCCCATCAGGTACAAGTCTGTCAGTTCAAGCAATTCCATCGTGAACAGACGATCTGGGTGCTCGTTTGTCTCTCGCAGCGACTGCCTGAGCCTCGGGTAAATGTCCTGGCCGCGATGGCGAAGGGAAAGAAGCCAGACTTGGTGGTTGATCCCGGCTACGACGGGATCGAGCTCGGCCGGGTCAAGGTTGAGGAGGGTACCGAATTTTGTGAGAGCATTCGCAACATTATGGCAATAGCCAATCACGGAAATTCGGCTGTATTTGGTGATCGCCCGGCAGATCGCACCCATGGGATTAGAGTGATTGAGGAGTACGCCGTCCGGGCAATACTGCTCCATCGCCCGGGCGAGTTCGAGGTAGGGAGGAATAATTCGCAATCCCTGGGAAATTCCGGTGGGGCCGACCGTATCCCCGGTTGTTTGCATGATGCCCAGTTCGGCAACGGCTTCCACATCGAGTTTATGCCAGGATTGCCCAGGACCATGAACTCCGATGGAGCTGACGACTGCATCCGCCCCGTCGAGCGCCTCGCCAAGATCGGAGCAAACTTCGAAATTAAGGCGGGCTCCGTAGTGGTCGGAAAGACGTCTGCTAACTGCGGCAATAAGCTCGGCCGGTTCAGACGCGATGTCGTAGAGGCAAATTGTAGAACCCTGCAGTTCTTTGGTTTGAGCAATTTCGATGCTAACCAGTTCAAAAAAATGACTGCCGGCTCCAATGTAAGCGATTTTCATAAATTTTTGTTCACCCAATGCTCATTTTAAAATGACGAGTGCAGGTAATTTGTTTGCCCGGAGTAGAACACGGCCATCCCGCGGATGCGAAAACAAATCTCCGGTCAATCAATCTGACCGGTTGGAAAATCTGGAGTGCCGATTTGAAGAGTGGCACTGCCGTCGCCAATGGGAACCGGGAGCTCGAAGGCAAGCAAGCCGGGCAAGAGTTCGGTAAACGAGATCTCCGCGCTGTCCCACATCGCGCGATATCGTTGCCCGGATTGTAGGCAGACCCAAACGGCTCGTCGGACTGCGGGAAAGCGGGGGTTTGACGGAAAGGAAATCTCTCCGGTGAAGGCGCGATGATCCTCGGCGAATTGTGAACGGACCACCCAGGCATCAAACCCCACGGAAAGCTTGCCGGGGCAGTAGCATGAGGCAAAGAAGATCATCACTGGTGTCGATAGTCCCGAGAATTGGTGCCATCCACAACCGCGGCCGGTTTGACTGTGAAAATGTTCGAAGCAATCATAAGATTCATCCACTTCGGCCCGCCATGTTTCCAGGGCCCGCGATGCGATTTGAAAAGCCGCTTTGGAATTTCCGAGATCGAGCATGGTTTTCCAGAGAAACCATTGATGGGGAAACCACACCGTGCCTGACCAGTATCCGTCCGCACGAAAATACGGGGCCGTCTGGTCCACCGCCGTGATCCCGGAAGATGTCCAAAGCCGATCGGGATCGAAGATCCAATTCTCGAATTGCTTGGCGCGCTCGGGTGAGCAGATCCCGGCCATCAATGGATAGAGCCCATCGAGCCCCAGATTGTAGTTCAGACCACTTTTGTGGCGCAAAGGATGGGAGGGATAGCCCGCCTCATCATGCACGACGTAAGAATAGCAACCGCTCGATTCGTCCCAGCTATGGTCCTCAAGGGCTTTAGTAAACGCAGCGATGTCGGATTCATAGGCAGCGATGTCGGCTGTTTCCCCGAGCGTTTCGGCCGCGAGCAGCAGGCTCTTGGCGCAGCGGATGGCCTGAGCAGAACTGATCACCGGGGTGACGTTTTTTTGGAGACCATGGCGATGCACGTGAGCTTGGGGGGGATAGTCATCCCACCCGCCGGAATTGTAAAAATAGTCCCAGGGACGGAGGAGGCCGGAATGGAGATTTCGTGTCGTCGATCCCTCGGCATGACCGGCGTGGAATCGATAGCAAGCCCGCATGGAGGCGTAGTGGGCTTTTAGCCGAGTCAAATCCTGAGTTCGGTTCCAGAGCTCATGATAGAGATGGACCTGCATGGGAACCATGCTGCCGTGATGAATGAAGGCCCCATGGGGATTTCCGGGATCGGTCAGGTATTGATCCAGATTTTCCCAGGCTTGCGTGGCGGAAATCTCCAGCAATCCCAAGCCAATAAATCCCGAATCCCACGTATAGAGGCTATCCCACCAGCGCCCGGGGGGACGATGACGAATGTGCTGCCGTTGTATATAAACCGGAAAGACAATATTGCTCAGGGTGGTTGCCGCCATCCGGTTCTGACTGAAGGCAAAATGTTCTCCCGCGGGATTGGCCGCAAAGGAGAAAGCTTTTTCTGCGGCGGCGGCGTGAGAATTTGCGCGCCGCTGTTCCCGGTCAGCGGGAGTGCCTTCAGCAAACCTTGCGAGGGCACGCTTCACGTGCGCTCTGGCACCCGCGCAAACCAGACCCCAGAGCACCGTCTTGCTGTTGGCCGCGAGAGCAAGTGGACGAAGATGGATATTGGTGAAATGGCCCCTTCCATTGCCGTGGAGCACCCGATCAACATGGTTGTGTGTCTGCTGACGAAGAAAGGAATCGAGTTCATCGTGAAGGATCTCGCGGATCTCATAGTTGGGGGTGTCCCAGGTGATTCCGTAGGAGGGAACCTCTTCCGAATACTTCAAGATCACTTCGGGGCCGAGGCAACCCGCCTGCTCGGATTCATCGGGCAACTGAATTTCAGGTCGGGGGACAGAATCGGCTTCAGTGAACTCGAATTCGCCCGTGTTTTTCTCATGAAAGACCAGAGCGAAAAGCGTGAAGTCCTCTGCGCTGACCTGGATCTCCAGCCTGTGTTCACCACTTCCTAGATGTCCGACGGCGATTCTGTGGCTTTGAGCATCCTGATGAGCAAAGGTGCAGGATGCGGTGACGGCTCCGGATAAATTAAAAGCGCCCTGCCCTTGGAGTCGGACGACGAGAACACCGTTAGTGATCGGGGCCTCCAAGAGGAATCGGTATTGGACACGGTCGCCATGGGTTCGGCCAAAACGTCCTCCCAAGGCGCTGCCATCGAGGGTCTTTCCGACGCGAATTTCGCCGCGCAACAGACCATCGGCATTCAGCGTGTCGCCGGGCGTCGGGGATGCAAAATGCAGATCCTCATAATCGAGAGGATGAATGACTAGGGCACCCTTTTTTAACTGCGGATGGATTCGGGGAGAAGATTTCTGCCCCAGGGCACTGGGAAACTGCATCGCGGCGGCCGTGTGCAGCGCCACAGGGACCGGGCGCTCCGTGGCATTGACAAACTCACAGCGGATGAGAATCCCATTGGCCTCCGGCAAGGCGGTATAAGCGATGTCCGCATAGAGTCGATCCTTCCAGGTGAGTTCATGACGAAAACTGAAGTGTTCAAAATTCGGAGCGCAATCCCAGGGATGCCATGGCGACTCCCAGCGGGCATTGGGAACATCCGTTCTTCGTCGATAGAGAGCCGGGAAAATGCTGCAGTCAAACCGCATTCCAAGTTGGTGGTTGGCGACGTGAGACACGCCAGCGTAACGTTTGAAATAGGGACCCCAGTCTGGCAGGGAAAGATCGTGGTTCTTTGGTCGAAACATGGAATCGGAGAGATATTGAACAATCTTGTTACACACGACAGGTGGGGTGATGAAGCTAATACCAGCTTGCGAAGCCGGAAATGTCGCAATACGGAGGCGGCTCGTCTCACTTATCAAGCAACTCCTTTGCAAGGTCCAACGATTCTCAGCTGGTAAATTCCCCTGACCAACCTCCTTCTCGGATCTTCACCCTTGAGGCAACCGGAAGCACCGGGTAGTTGTCTCCTTAACTCTTTTCCTTTCTCAATCGTAATGCCCGCTCACCTGATCATTCTTCGTACAATTTTGCCGAACGCTGTTCGCTCTGGGTTATCGGCCTCCTGGCGGAAAGTTCCTATCGAGAGGGGATCTTACCCCTCCCTCCGACCTCCGACCCCCGGCCCCGTGAGCGAGCCGGTGCGCGGGTTGAAAAAGCAAATTCCAGCAACAAGGCAAAGCATCACAGAGATTCTATGATTCCACAGCCCTCACCTCACGCAAGCGAATTGTCCGTTCCACAAAGCGCCGACTTGCTGGCGGCGCAACCTCTGGTCATCGTCACCTTTGGCGCATCGGCTACGGAAGCGCGCGGAGTGAAGGCCGACTTTTCCAATCTGCTGGCTTGTGAACTCTCCTTCGACGGGAAGGACATAAAAGTCATCAACGCGGGCATTGGCGGCAACACAACGCGGATGGGCAAAAAGCGTCTCGAGAGCGATGTGCTGGCAGCGCAGCCGGATGTGGTGGTGATGATGTTCGGGATCAACGATGCCGCCGTCGATGTCTGGGAAACGCCTCCGGCGACAACGTCTCGGGTCTCTCTGGAGGAGTATCGGGAAAACCTCACAGCCATGATTCAGGCCCTGAAGCAACGGGGGACGCGCGTGGTGTTGATGACCACCAATCCAACGTACTGGGCGGCAAAGACAATCGAACTTTATGGGAAACCTCCTTACAAAACGGATGAAGTTTATGGCTTCAGCTTTCTGCTGAGCGACTACGCGGCGGCGGCGCGCGAAATTGCCAGGCAAGAGGGCGTGGGATTAGTCGATAATTTTGCCGCTTTCGAGGCCTATGATGCTGAATCGGGACACGAACCCGGTTCACTCACTTCGGATGGGATGCATCCCAACAACGCGGGCCATCGCATTATAGCAGACCTGCTAATCGAGCTTTTCACTCAATCCGATCACCGATTTGTCCACAGGCCATGAGCAATACAATTTGGGCTGGTCTTGCCGCCGACGCGAAACGCATGGCCGACGAAGCCTTCTCCGACATCCGCACCCTCAACGATTGGGAACAATGCCGCCCGCAACGACGCAAGGAATTCCTCAGCTCCGTTGGTCTCGCCACGTTGCCGAAACGCTGCGACCCCCGGGTGACCGACTATGGGGAGTTGCACGGCGATGGATTTCGGGCCCGTAAAATCGGCTTTCAGATCCTGCCGGATTGCTGGGCCTCGGCTTGCATTTTTTATCCCGATCCCTTGCCGCCGGAAGCCGCCCCGGGCGTGCTTTACCTCTGCGGACATGCCGCCAATGGGCTCCATCATTATCAGGCGCTTCCCATCATGTGGGCCCGGCGTGGCTATGTCTGCCTCATCGTGGAAACGATTGAACAAAGTGACAACCCGGGCGAACATCATGGCTTCAACCTCTCCTGGCATTCCTCCTGGCTTTCGCTCGGCTACACTTCGGCCGGCGGCGAGTTGTGGAATTCCATCCGCGCCTTGGATGTGCTGGCGGCAGATCCCGCAGTGGATCCCGATCGCCTCGCAGCCACCGGAGTGTCGGGCGGGGGATCGCTCAGCTTTTTTCTCGCCATCGCCGACGAACGGATCAAAGCGGTCTCGACCCTCTGTGGGATCAGTTCCCCCGCCGATGCCATTGCTAACCGGCATTTGCTCGGACATTGCGATTGCCTCTATCCGCACAATATCTTCGGGCGGGACATTAGTGAATACGCCGCCTTGATCGCGCCTCGTCCGGCCCTGTTTTGCTTTGCCGATCACGACCCGCTCTTTCACCCGGTCGAGGTCAAGGCCCTGGTGGACCGGACGCGCCGGGTTTACGCGTTGTATGACCAAAAAGATGGCTGCGCCTTAGTCACCTGTCCGGGCCACCATGGAAACCATCCTGAGTTCGACCAGGCCACCAGCGCTTGGTTTGATCGTCATGTGGCGGGGAACGCGCATCCGGAAATCCCGGTTGGCGAGAAAGAATTCACCGAGTCAGATCTGAGCGTTTTCAACGGCGTCTGCCCGTCCCCCAACCACCTCGACTTTTTGCCCGATCTCCTGAACCGCCGCGGCGGCCTCGCGTTGCCGCAGCAGCCGGAGGAATGGTCCAGGATCCGTCGTGAAGCCATCGCCCGCTTGCAAGATGAGGTCTTTTCCTCTCGTGGTGTCATCAAGCGATTAGAGATGGAGCGGGATGGAAATTGGCTCAGATCCCCGCGTGGTCCGGCGGAAAAATCCGTCCGAATTTATCGTGGAATGATCGACGGAACCAATGTCTGGCTACAAATGATGTGGCCCGGGCTGGCCTCCCGCCGCCTGCTGCTCACCATTGCCGACGAGGGCGAAACCTCCCAACAGGCCATGGCCCGCTCGGCCGCTGCAGTCAATCCCGAGACCACGATCTACGGCGGATATGAGCCTCGGTGGGCAGCAGATCGCACCCCCGCGACGGATCTTGACCTCCATTTCCCGGGTTCCAGATTGCCGTCGATCCGTACGAATTTGCTCCGGGCGATGGCTCTCACCGGTACCACTCCGGTCATGATGACTCGGCATGACATTTCCGGGTTGATTGATTACCTCCTCACGCTGGAGGAACTGCAGAACGTGGAGATTTTTCTTGCCGGTCGCGGAGAAGCCGGGATTGCCGCCCTCTACCATGCCGTCCTCGACGACCGCATCGCCGGAGTGATCGTGGAAGATCCTCCCGGTTCGCATCGGACCGGGGCTCCTGTCCTCGGCATTCTCCAAGTGCTTGACCTGCCCCAAGCCGTCGGACTGATGGCACCCCGCCCGGTGGCCCTAGTGAATCCCGTGCACAGCAATTGGACCTGGCCCGAACGCCTCTACCAACGCCTCGGCTGCCCGGAGAATTTCATCATGACCGAGGACACCCGGAGAGCGATGGAGGCAATGTGAGCGGCAATTTGACAACCGAATGTTCTTCGTTGAAGCGGGGGGAGAGCGCAAATTCGGCCGCTCATTTTGAGCCTGCTGATGAAAGCAAAGACGATCTTCAGTTGTCATTCAAAAAGCGGGCCTTGTTGTCGCCGACTTTGGGAGGATACTGGGAATGATGCGTGAAGAATCCTTCAATTTTCTGAAAGCCCTCCTCGAAACGCCCTCCCCCTCCGGGTTTGAAACCAAGGGGCAGCGGGTCTGGTCCGATTATGTGACTCCTCTGACCGAAAAAGTCCGCAGCGACCCGTATGGGAATGTCTATGCCACTCTCAATGCCGAGGCCAAACCGAAGATTCTTCTGGCCGGCCATGCCGACGAGATCGGGCTGATGGTGAATTACATCAACGACGAGGGGTTTTTGTTTTTCCAAGGGATTGGCGGTGTGGATCGCGCCATGTTGCGAGGTCAACGCGTCCTCGTCCACGGAGCGGAGGGCTCGGTGCCGGGGGTGACCGGGCATTTGGCCATCCATATGCAGGAACCGGATGATCGCAAGAAAGTGCCCGAGTTCCATGAGGTCTTCATCGACATCGGGGCCCGCTCCCGGGCCGAAGCGGAAAAACTTGTTCGGGTGGGAGACCCCATTACCCACGATGCAGGCATCGTTCGACTGGCTGGAGACCGCATTGCGGCCCGGGGCTGCGACAATCGCATCGGGACGTGGGCGGTGGCGGAAGCCCTCCGTTTGCTGGCGGCAAAAAAAGCCGAGTTGACGGCCTGCGTGGTAGGAGTTTCCACCATCCAGGAGGAAAATGGCCTCTATGGTGCGACCATGGCTGGCTACCGGGCCGAACCGAATGCCGCCCTAGTCGTGGATGTGACCCATGCCACCGACATCCCGATTTGTTCCAAAGCCAAGCATGGCGACGTTAAGCTGGGTGGAGGTCCGGTCCTCAGCATCGGAAGTGCTAACCATCCCGTCCTCATCGAACGCCTTCGGGCGGTGGCCAAACGCCAGGGGATTCCGGTGCAATTTGAAGCGGCCCCACGCCGCACGGGAACGGATGCCGATGCCATCTTCCTCCAGCGGGGAGGGATTCCTACCGTCTCGATCGGGCTGCCCAATCGCTATATGCATTCGTCCGTGGAGGTGATCGAGCTTGCGGATTTGCAGGCGGTGGCCGAATTGATGGCCGCGTTTTGTTTGGAGGTTCAGGAGGGCGATTCGTTTGGGGTGACGATTTGATGAAGTGGGAAGGTGAAAAGCAGGCCGGAGTTGAGTTGTCCCTCGAAGCCCCATTTTTCTCGACATCTAAGGCGGGTCCTTTAGGACGCAGTAATGACCCCAAAGTCTGATCTGAACTTCGCTGTCTTCGGCCACCGCCGGGGGCAGATGGCCCTGCATGTTCACCGTCCTGAAGAAGGACTGCGTATTGTGGGGGTCTGCTCGTTGCATTTGGATGGGCTGGAGGATTTTCGAAAAAAATGTGGTCCCGACCTGGTTTTAACCACCGACTATCGGGAGCTCCTGGCCGATCCTAAGATCGATGCCGTCTTTGTGAGCACTCCCGATTTTTGTCATGCCGAACACGCCATCGCGGCTCTCGAGGCGGGCAAGCATGTGTTTCTGGAGAAGCCCATGGGAATTACGATTGCGGAATGTGACGCCATCCTGGCCGCCGCGGAGCGCAGCCCGGCAAAATTGTATGTCGGCCACAATATGCGATTTTTCCCTGTCATGGAGAAGATGCGGGAGTTGATCACCACCGGGCGGATTGGACGGGTGGAGGCGATCTGGTGTCGGCATTTCATTAGTTACGGGGGCGACGCCTACTTCAAGGATTGGCATTCCGAACGTAAATACGGCAACAGTTTGCTGCTCCAAAAAGGGGCTCACGATATCGACATTATTCATTATCTGGCGGGAGCGCACACCCGTCGGGTCGTCGGCATGGGCAAGCTCAGTGTCTATAATGAAGTCATCGACCGTCGGGAGGAGGGGGAAGAAACCTCAGTCCAGTTCGATCGAAATAATTGGCCGCCGCTCAGTCAGAAAAAGATGAGCCCGACCATTGATGTGGAAGATCACAGCATGTTGCTCATGCAGTTGGACAATGGCGTGCAGGCGTCCTACCAACAATGTCACTATACGCCGGACGACACTCGGAATTACACCATCATTGGCACCGAAGGCCGGATCGAAAACCACGGCGACCATTCGTCGGATGACAAGCTCGCCACGGTGCACTTGTGGAACAAACGGATGGGCTATCAGGAACAGGGGAATGAAGTTTTTCGGATTCCCAGCCTGGACGGATCCCATGGAGGTTCGGATCCCCGGCTCCTTGATGATTTTGTGAGTTTTCTGCGAGGGGAACCTTCCTCTGGGGCGACACCACTCGACGCGCGCATGGCCGTGGCGACCGGGTGTCTTGGTGCGGAGTCTCTGCGAGACGGTTCCACGCCGCGGGAAGTGCCGGCGTATTCCGCATCGGCGGAAAATTCGTGATGCGAACGGCGCTTCCTCATTTGTGGGCCTCTCCGCATGGATTTCTCCATCGGAATCGATTGCTGCGCCAGGCGGCGGAACAATCGGCTGCGCATGCCGTGCCCATGGGGGTCGAGGAACTCACGGCCCGGTTGGATTCTCTACGCGAGAAGCTGACGGCCCGGTTGCACCTCCACCAGGAGCCGCATCCCCTGGATCTGGAATTCCATGGGGACATCGCGCGGGAGGGGTACAAGGTGCAAAGAGTTTCCTTCGCCAGCGGCCCCGGTATCCGGGTGACGGGAAATCTTTATCTGCCGGATGGCAAGGGACCGTTTCCCGCCGTCGTGAATTTGCATGGACATTGGAGCCAGGGAAAACTGGCGGCCCAGGTGCAAGAGCGCGGGCATGCCTTGGCGCAAGTGGGGATTGTCACCCTGACCGTGGATGCCGCCGGGGCGGGAGAACGCGCTGAGGTGGAGCGGGAATGGTCGTATCACGGAGCCGCCAAGGCGGCCGAACTCTTCCTGGCTGGAGATTCCTTATTGGGTTTGCAGGTCCGGGATAATCGCAGAGCGCTCGATGTCTTGCAGGCTCTTCCCATGGTTGCGGGGGAAAAACTGGGCGCAACGGGCGCTTCCGGAGGCGGGAATCAAACCATGTGGCTGGCGGCCCTGGACGATCGGGTGAAGGCCGCGGTCCCTGTCGTTTCGGTGGGTTCTTTTCAATCCTATGTCGGAGCCTGCAATTGCATGTGTGAAACGCTTCCCGGGGGCTTGACGCTGGCCGAGGAGTGGATGGTTCTGGGCCTGATCGCCCCGCGGGCTTTGCTGATCATGAATGCGCTTCATGACCAACCGGCCTTCGCTTATGGTCCCATGTCCTCGACCTGTCGCCAGGTGGAGGAGGTCTTTTCTCTCCAGGGGGCGCGAGAACGGTTTGATTCCCGGCTCATCGACATGACCCACGGGTATTGGCCCGCTCCGCGTCGAGCCATGGTGAACTGGATGAAATTTTGGTTGGCAGGCGATTCGGATCCAGTGAGCGACTTGGTGGATGAAAACCCCATTCCGGAGGAAGAACTGCTGTGTTATCTCCCGGGAGAGCGACCGGCAGCCTGCGGGTATGGAGCGGTTCGCAAAGGAATTGCCGATGAGGTCCGCCCGGATGGAGGCGAGAGCGACGAGACCCAGGCCCGCGCCGACTTGGCCCAGTTGGTGGGATGGAAAATGCCTGCCGATCCGGCCGCCTGGACCTTAAAGCGAACTCTCGGCGACGGACTCCAAGTCGGCTCCGTCGTTTCTCCCAGCGGTCTGCCCTTGCCGGTCGTGACGAGTGCGGATTGGGATAAAGATGCCGACGAAATCCAACTCTTTTTGTCACCGGAGGGGAAATCGAGCTCCTTCGTCATGGGACGCTGGGAAGGCGCGGTCCAAGCCGGAGTTCTCGCGGTGGCCGTGGATTTGCCGGCCGTGGGCGAGTTGGCCTGGGAGCCGGATCTCGCTGGCGACACCCGGTTTCATGATTCTGCCCGGGGGGCATTGTGGCTGGGAGACACTTTGGTTGGCGAGTGGGCTGGAGCTGTGGCCGCAGTCTGCCAGGTTTTGCGGGAAAAGTCTCCGCACGCCCGAATCCAGGTCCTCGCCGAGCGCGAGGCGGTCTTTGCCGCTCTTCTGGCCCAGGCCCTGCATCCCTGCGGGAATATTTCTCTGGCGGAATTCGACTGTCCTCCGTCTCTTCGCGGAGGTATTCCCCCTTCCCTCGCCTGGTGCGTGCCGGGCTTTTTGCGGTGGGGGGATTTGGACCGTGTGCGCGCGCTGACTGGAATGGGTCCGGAAACCCTTTAAAAATCGCCGGCGGCCTGAGGCCGGGGAAAGTGCGGCCAGCCGGATGGGCGGGACAATTTATTTTCTCTGGCGCTTCCGACTTTCTTCTTCGAGGTTCTCGTGCAACCTTCTCCTTTCCATGATCCGCTTCTTCCTTCTTTTTTGTATGGCCTTGCCGACGCTTGGGGCCATGGATTTTTCGCCGTTGAATAACATTCCGGTGCAAGAAGGTGGCCGGAAGAAACCCTACCAAGTCCTGGCTGACGAGTCGTTGCTTTCCCTCTCTGGCCGATCTTCCCTGGTCATTGATGATCAAAAACGGGGTGCCCTCGACATTATGACCACTCTTTGGCTGCAACCCAAAGGTTGGGACAAGCGGGAGCTCATTTTGGTCAACCACCAACCGCTCAAAGAGGCGCTCGGGCTGGATGTGAGCCGAAAACGATTTTCCTATGAGGAACTGGTGGCCAATCTCAAATTCCGTGAACTTCTCAATGAAGCGCAGACCTTGCGGGCCCGGCCCGGGAATCAACGCTTGAGTGGTTTGCCCAAAGAGGCGGTGACGGTGGGGATGCGGGTGGCGGAATTCGAGGCGCTCACCAATGGATCCGCCTTCCGCTTTGCGGCCAATCCCGAGTCGGAAAATGGTGACTGGAGCCCGGCTCCAGAAACGGATCTGGTGCCGTTGCGGGACGCCTTGAGAGCCGGTGACGGGGCCGCTTTTGCCAGCGCCGCAAGGACATTTAGCGAAAAAATGGCCCGTATTCAGCCTCAATTTCAACCCCCGGGTTGGCAAATTCGTCTCGAAACGCTCTATCAAACCTGGCACCCCTTTGGTTGGGCTTGGAAATTCTATCTCGCGGCAGGCATCGCTCTGTTGCTCCTGAGTGCCCGGGCCGGATATGCGGCCGCCTGGATTTTAGCGGGAACCGGGTTTCTCTTTCAGGTGGCAGGGTTTATCGCCCGAATCCTCATCTCCAGTCGGGGGCCGGTGACCAACATGTACGAGTCCATCATTTGGGTGGCCTTCGGTACCATCTTTTTTGGCCTGCTCTTTGAAGCCATTTACAGGAACCGGATTTTCCTCTTGGGGGCGCTTCCCGTCGCGGTGGTCACGCTGATTTTGGCCGACATCCAGCCAGTGGCTCTCAGTCCGGCCATGAATCCTCTGGTGCCTGTCCTTCGGGATAATTTCTGGCTCTCCACCCACGTCACCAGCATCACTTTGAGCTATGCGGCCTTTGCGCTTGCCCTCGGGATTGGTCACATTGTCCTCGGGAAAGTGATTCTCGGTCGCCGACCGGAGCCCGCCCTCTACAGTTCGATCTATCGCGCCCTTCAGGTTGGGGTACTTCTCCTCGCCATTGGCACCATCCTCGGGGCGGTTTGGGCCAACTATTCCTGGGGACGATTTTGGGATTGGGACCCGAAGGAAACCTGGGCTCTGATCACTCTGCTGGGCTACTTAATTGTCCTCCACGGGCGGATCGCTGGCAAGTGGGCCGGATTTGGTCTCGCGGTGGGTTCGGTCCTGGCCTTCCAGGGCGTTCTCATGGCGTGGTATGGGGTAAATTTTGTTTTGGGTGTCGGTCTCCACAGCTACGGATTTGGGAGCGGAGGATTCGGCTATGCCCTCGCTTTTGTGGTGGCGGAGTTGCTTTTCGTTACCTGCGCCATCATTCGCCGCCGGTCGACCAAATAAGAATCCCCTAATTTCATGATCGGGGCTTCATCCCGAGCTCACAGCCGCCAGCCCTCCGGCTGGGTTGAAGGAGCTATTGAATCTGGCCTTCGGGCGGCACTGGGTGCAGACCGGCTAAAGCCGGGACTCCAACGGTCCGCGCGGGTCAGCGGTTTTTCTCGCTCTATCTTGTGATCCGGGTGACCTCAGGACGCTGGCCCTTGCGGGCCCAGAGTCGCCTCAACTCGGTGTGTCGACCAAAGCGAGCTTCATCCATCATCCAGAGTTTGACCCGGCTACCCTCAGGCAGTTCCAGCGCTTCAAGTTTTTTCGCCAGTCCTTCGCGGAACTGATCGGCCGCTGCGGGATCTTTTTTGGAGTGACTGGGTCGCGGCACCAACAACACTCCTCCGGTTTTTTTAGCCGACCCCTCACGGTCTGATATGGCAGCTCAATACCATGAGCCTCACTCAGTCAACGCTGTGGCTACACCGGCACTAACGAACTCGCCCACAGCCAGCTTGGCTTCCAACTCCGCCACCACCGCCGCACTTAGTTCCCGTCGGCTTACAGCTTTGGGACCGGGCTTGCCGTCATCAAGAAACGCCTCCAACCCTTCTTTGCGCAGTGCCTTCAACCATTCGAAGAGGTGGCCCCGCGCAATGCCGAATAAATCGGCTATCTCCGCTGAGGTGTGCTCGCCCCAGAGAAGTCTCTTCAATTCTCTCAGGAATGGGAGGTGTTTCCGGCCGGAACACTCGGGCAAATCCAATCCAAACTATGAAAATAATTCACACCATCGCCTCATTGGCGATAATTCTCACAACTGTTGGTCTCTACGCAGCCTCCCCCATCTTCGCCGAGGACCCGGTGCCGCCCATCGGAAACAATCCCGGACACGAGGACAGTTCCGGATTTCGCCCCAACGAAAACAAACTGCCTCTGCGTTATCCAGCGCCCTCGCTGTTTGGCTCACACGGGACATTCGCGGCATGGATCAATCTCGATGACGCATCCACGGCTTCGGGAGCGATCCTTTCTGCAGGAACTCCCGACACTGGCTGGATCCTCTTCCAGATCGACGGGGGCAAGCTCACGTTTGTGCTCCAGCGGGGAGTGAAGCCTTTCGTCGGTGAAGACGAATGCTATCTGAACGTCTCCACCCCGATCGATACTTGGGTCCCCGGTTCCTGGCATCACATTGCGGCGGCCTGGGATGCGCGAGGACCAAGCCAATCGCTTGCCGTGCTTTTCATCGACGGGCAAATGGTTGAAGAACGCAACACCGTAAGCCTCGCCGAGGGGTGGGGCCCTGAAACCCTCTTCATCGGATCCAGCAGCGCGAGCGCACCGGCTCCGCGGATCGAGGGCACCCTCGACAATCTTGGCGAGGAGTTGAGGAAAATTCACATGTCCTGGCGTCAGCCGTTTCCGCATTTTGTCATCCATGAGGAATTCTACATCCACTGGCCGGATGCGCCTGAACAGGATGAGATCCGGCAATGGAATCAGGCCTGTGCCATCTCGGTACGTGAACTTTGCCGGAAAGTTCGCCCCCATTTCGATGCCTGTGCGGCACAGATGGAGGGACTCGGGATCAGCATCGAAACCGGAGTGGTGGAAAACGACGCTGGACTCACGCTTGTGCTGGAGAACCCGGCAGGTGCGGAACGCGCCCGCATCCTCCTCCAAAGTATGATGCCTGCCGATTCGCCGGCCCGCGTCTCCCGAAACCATCACATTCTTCTCGCGACGCCTGCCGAATATCACAAGGGCTCCACGCTCGATAGACTCCGCCTCCTCGGCGGGCTTGATCCGTGCGATGTGCTGGCAATAGGCGACAATCTCAATGATGTGGCCATGTTGGAAGAGTCGCGGGGCTTCCGCTGTGCGACCGTTTCCAATGCCGACCCTAAAATTCGGGATCTTGTCGCCGGCCGTGGAGGCCATCAGGCGACTCAACCCATCGCCTTCGGAATCTTGGAGATCTTTGACTCCATTTTTGTTGAAAGGTGTGCCCGGACCCCGAACCACAGGCTCGACAAGCAGGGCGCGGCGGGCTAAAGAAGGGGCTCCAAGTCCGTACGCTTATGTCTGAAAATATCCTCTCCCTTCTCGGCGACAAAGCCGATTCACTTCTCAATCACCAGTGCAAAACGGTCTCCAAGGACCTCCTGCATTTGCCCGGTCCCGACTTCGTTGATCGGATCTTCGCTCCGACCAACCGCAACCAGCGGGTGCTCAATAACCTCAACTGGATTCACAATACCGGCCGGTTGGCGGGAACCGGTTATGTTTCCATTCTCCCGGTCGATCAGGGGATCGAACATTCCGCGGGGGCGAGCTTCGCCAAGAACCCGCTCTATTTTGATCCTGAAAACATTGTCAAGCTGGCCATCGAAGGCGGCTGCAACTCGGTCGCTTCGACGTTCGGGGTTTTGGCTTCGGTCTCCCGCAAATACGCCCACAAGATTCCCTTCCTGGTCAAAATCAACCACAACGAGTTGCTGACCTATCCGAACCAGTACAAAGAGATTCTCTTCGGCACGGTCGAGGACGCTTACAATCTGGGCGCAGCAGCCGTGGGAGCCACGATTTATTTTGGATCCGAAGATGCGGCCCGCGAGATCGTGGAAATTGCGGCGGCCTTCGCTCGTGCCCACGAACTGGGCATGGCGACGGTGCTTTGGTGTTATCTCCGCAATAGCGCTTTCAATGTCAAAGGCGACAAGGACTATCACGTCTCGGCCGACCTCACCGGCCAAGCCAACCATATCGGCAGCACCATTCAGGCCGATATCATCAAACAAAAACTTCCGGAGAACAACGGCGGCTTCAAGGCCTTGAACACCGGGAATTCCAGCTATGGCAAGCTCGACGAGCGCATTTACACCGAGCTGACCACCGACCATCCGATTGACCTTTGCCGCTATCAGGTGGTCAATTGCTACATGGGCCGGGCCGGATTAATCAACTCGGGGGGAGCCAGCGGAGCCAATGATTTTGCCGATGCGGCCTTCACCGCGGTGGTGAATAAACGGGCTGGAGGCACCGGACTCATCTCCGGACGCAAGGCGTTTCAACGTCCCATGGGCGAGGGGATCAAGCTGCTTAACACCATCCAGGACGTCTATTTGTCGAAGGATATCACGGTGGCCTAGACCACGTGCCGTTCGGGAGTTCAGAGAAATCGAACCCCAATATTCGTATTGATGAGACCGGCTCGACTTGGAGCTGGGGACGTTGACCCCGGCCGGAGTACGCGCGGCCCATGGAGCGTCCCGGCCTCAGCGTGGCCGGGTACAAAGGGGACGAACTGCTCTCCGGGATTGCCATGGGGAGCGTTTGGCGGTATCTCGCTTCCATGTCCTTGAAACATTCGCTTCTCGCCGCCCAAGGTTATCTCGAACTTGAGATGACCGAAGAAGCCTTACGCGAACTCGATGGACTGGCGGAATCGGAGCAGAAGCTGGACGACGTTTTGTCCATGCGGCTTTTTATCATGATGCGGCTGCAGCGCTGGGAGGAAGCGGTGATCACCTCCGGAAAACTTCGGGAAGTCTGTCCGGATGAGGCCGATGGATATATTCACGGGGCCTTTTGCCTGCACGAGATAGGCCGCACGGCGGAAGCGCGGGAACTTCTTCTGGAGGGCCCAAGCGCCCTGCACGAGGACCCGACCTATCACTACAATCTTGGCTGTTACGAGGCGGTGTTGGGCAATGTCCAGGATGCGACCCGACATTTGGAAACCAGCTTTCGGATGGACAAAAATTTTCGTGAACGCGCGAAAGACGACCCGGACCTGGAACCCGTCCGAGCGTTCTTGGAATCGTGACGGATTGGGAAGGCGCAAAGGAACGGATTGAAGCCGCCTTTGCTGACAATTTTAGTCGCGGGGAAGAAGTGGGTTCGGCCGTGACCGTCTGGCGCAACGGGGAAGAGATGGCCTCCTTTTGCGGAGGGTTTTGCGATGCGGCCCGGAAGTCTCCTTGGACTCGTAACACCCTGGTTTTGATTTGGTCGGCAACGAAAGGGCTCTCCAGCGCCTGTGTTCTCCATGCGCTCGCGGTGGCCGGGCGCGACCTGGGTGCCTTGGTCAGTGAAATTTGGCCGGAATTCACCGGAGACGGCAAAGAGCGTCTTACGGTAGGAGAAGTTCTTTCCCACCAATCCGGACTCTCGGCCGTTTCGGACCGCTCGGCGTCGTTTCTCGATCATGAGGCAGTCATTCGGGCGATTGAAAATCAGGCCCCGTATTGGGAGTCGGGCGACGGTCATGGCTATGGGCCTCGCACCTATGGATTCTTGGCCGACGAATTGGTCCGGCGATTGAGCGGTCGAAAGCTGGGAGACTATTGGCGGGAAGAATTTGGCCAACCGATGGAGTTGGATGTTTGGCTGGGGCTCCCCGAGGCCGAGCATGGGCGGGTGGCCCAGATTTTAGCGGCGCGGACGGTTCCTTCGGCCCGCGACCCCTTTGCCCAAGCCTTGGCCGTGCCGGACTCTCTCACCCGGGCCGCGTTTTCTTCTCCGCCGGCGACGCTCTCTCCGTCGGCCATGAACGCTCCCGCGATGCGCTCTGCCGGATTTCCCTCCCTTGGGGGGATCGGCAGCGCCGAGGCACTGGCTAAATTTTACGCCATGTTGGCGTGCGGGGGCACTTGGGAGGGGCGGCGGTATTTTTCTGAGGAATCTCTTCGCGCCATGACCACGCCGCTGACTCAGGGTCTGGACCGTACCCTCTGCACCGAGACGGCCTTCTCGGCCGGCTTTATGATGGATCCGGTGGAGCCATCGGGAAAAAAAATCCGAGCCCTTTTTGGTCCTTCCGCGACCGCCTTCGGGCATCCCGGCGCGGGAGGCAGTCTCGCCTTTGCCGATCCGGAAAAAGGGATCGGGTTTGCCTATGTCATGAATCAAATGGAAGCGGGAGTGCTTCCGCAAAAGCGGGCTCTCAGTTTGGTCGAAGCGCTTTATGGAAAAATCTCATAAGTAGAGAGGGGCTAAAAAGCTGAAAAAATGTCGCCTGAAAATCGATCAACGAATGCAGAAAGATCTTCTTGCGTTTCTGACCAGTCCGTCATCCTGGTCAATTTTCTCTGGCAGAGAATTCCTCCCGCCACCTCGGGCAGCCCTAACTTCAGCTTTGAGCAAAATCTTTTGGACGACAAGATTTCCTTCCGGGTCGAAATGACGACACCTTGGGGTTGGCCTTCGCATATGCGCAATTGAGTCCCGGGGCTCGGAATGGACTGCGCGATGTGGGCTCGTCGCCCGCCGGAGCGGAGATGGTCATTGAGCTCACCTATCAGGTCCAGGTCACTCGTTGGTTCATGCTTCAGCCCGATCTCCAATTCATCATCAATCCCGGTGGAACCAACGACTTCGCAAATGCCGTCGTCATTGGTGGCCGGGCCGCCATCGTTTTTTGATTTGTCATCAATCGTCTTATGAAAATCTCTCTCTTGTCCCTATCGGCCCTTGTCCTTCTGACCTCAGGAGGCCTCTTGCCCGCCGCGAGTTCACCCGATGAAGGGAAGGCCTATCTCATGACGGAGTTGGGGAACCCAAATTCACCCGCCGCCGCATCTGCGACACGCGCACAGCACTCAGCCTCCGTGCGTTCGGCGTCGTTGAATTCGCGGGTGGTCTCATGCCTCGATTTTCTGCGGAAAAATGGGTCGGCGAGGAATGGCGCGAAGAGCCCAACCCTAGGGCGACGTCTCACACAAACGAAGCGGAGACCGGCCGCCCCATGCATTCCCGTCGCCAGGTCCAACAACAAAAAAGCCCGGTCCCTTGCGGGAACCGGGCTTTTGAGATTTGGGGCTGAATGGGTTACGCAGCAGCAGGGGCTTCCGCGGCAGCGGCAGCGGCTTCGTCGCGATCTTTCATCGCGGCTCTGCGGCTGAGCTTGATCCGGCCCTTGTCGTCCACTCCGATGCACTTGACCCAGACGGAATCACCTTGTTTGACCACGTCTTCGACCCTGTTGACCCGGAAGTCAGCCAGCTCGGAGATGTGACAGAGGCCGTCCTTGCCTGGCAACACTTCGACGAAGGCGCCGAAGTCTTTAATCGAAACCACCGTGCCTTGATACATCTCGCCGATACCAATTTCCTTGGTCATGCCGTTGATGATTTCCTTAGCTCGGTTGAGGGCGTCGCCACTGTTCGAGTAGATGTGGATGCAGCCGTCGTCCTCGATGTTGATCTCGGCACCGGTCTCGGCCACGATGCTCTTGATCGTTTTGCCGCCTGGGCCAATGATAAGGCCGATCTTGTCCGGGTTGACCCGGATGGTTTCGATCCGAGGAGCGTATGGGCTCATCTCGGTGCGAGGAGCGGCCAAGGCTTCGTTCATGACATCGAGCACCTTGTAACGGGCGTCGCGAGTGCGCATGATGGCTTCTTCCAGCAACTCGAGTGAGATGCCGGGCAATTTGAGGTCAAGCTGGAAGCCGGTGACTCCAGTGTCGGTGCCGCAAAGTTTGAAGTCCATGTCGCCGAAGTGATCTTCGCTGCCGATGATGTCGGTTAACATGGTGTAACGGGTCATCTGGTCGCCATTAAACTCGGTCACCAAACCACAGGAAATTCCTGCGACAGGTTTTTTGATCGGCACGCCCGCATCCATGAGAGCGAGAACGCCGCCACAAACACTGGCCATCGAGGTCGAACCATTGGATTCCATCACTTCGCTGCTGATGCGGATCGCATAAGGGAAGTCGGAAACATTGGGAATGACGGGAAGGATCGAACGTTCGGCGAGGGCACCGTGTCCGATTTCGCGACGATTAAATCCGCCGGTGCGTCCGGTCTCGCCGACGCTGAACGGCGGGAAGTTGTAATGAAGGATGAAACGCTTGGTGGTGTCACCGCCGGTGTAGCCATCGAGGTCCTGCGCTTCGTCGGACGGAGCCAGAGTGGCCAAGCAGAGGGCCTGGGTCTCGCCGCGTTGGAAGAGGGCGCTGCCGTGACTGCGGGGCAGGAGGCCGGTCTCCGCGCTGAGCGCCCGGATGGTGTCGCTATCGCGACCGTCGCAACGCACGCCCTTATCGAGGATGCTAATGCGGAAGGCTTTCTTTTGGAGATAGTCAAAGGCTTGGCTGATCTCGAATTTGGACGCTTCAGGGAATTTCGCCAGAATGGCGGCGCTGACTTCCTCCTTGAGGGCGCTGACCGCTTTTTGGCGGGCGACCTTGCTGGGGGTGTAAAGAGCGGCTTCGATCCGATCCCCGGCCACTAGGTAAGCCACTTCCTGGAGTTCGTCGGCGACGACAAAAAGAGGCGCCTGGCGCTTTTGTTTGCCGGCAGCAGCGGCGAGTTCCTTCTGGGCGCGGATGAGATGACCAGCTTGCTCGTGAGCAAACTTGAGCGCCGCTACGAAATCCGCTTCCGGAAGTTCGTCGGCAGCGCCTTCGATCATGATGACGTCGTTTTCACTGCCAACATAAACGAGGTCGAGGTCGCTGTCCTTGCGGACGCTGTGGGTGGGATTGACGACGAATTCGCCATTGACGCGTCCGACACGGACGGCGGCCACGGGGCCGGCGAAAGGAATATCAGAAACGCAAAGAGCGGCACTGGCTCCGTTCATGAAAAGAATGTCCGGATCAATCTCTCCGTCCGCGCTGAGGAGGACGCCGATGATCTGGGTGTCGTAGAGGTAGCCTTTGGGGAAGAGAGGTCGCAGAGGGCGATCCGTCATCCGGCAGGTGAGGATTTCTTTCTCCGAGGGACGGCCTTCACGCTTGAAGTAACCCCCGGGGAATTTGCCAACGGCGGCAGCTTTTTCACGGTAATCGACTGTGAGGGGGAACCAGTCTTGGCCCTCCTTGATCGAGGTCGCGGACACGGCCGAGACCATGATGATGGTGTCGCCGGAGCGAACGGTGACGGCACCATCGGCAAGACGCGCGATTTTGCCGGTTTCGATGATGATGGGATTCTGGCCGACTTCGGCCGTAACGTTATGAGGCATATTGGGTATGATGGAAATACGCGCCGCCTGATTGCGGAGCGGGTGTTTGGTTTGGAGAAAAAGCCCCGCCGGATGGCAGGGCCTTCGGTCAGGATGCGTTATTTACGCAGTCCGAGTTTTTCGAGAACAGCCTGATAGCGATCAGTTGCCGTTCTTTTTAGGTAATCGAGCAAACGGCGCCGTTGGGCGACCATTTTGAGCAAACCCCGGCGGGACGAATGGTCCTTCAGGTTGGTTTTGAGATGCTCAGTAAGCTCGTTGATTCGTTTCGTCAACAGGGCGACCTGAACGTCTGCACTGCCGGTGTCTTTTTCGTGAAGCCGCATGGTGCCGACTTCGATTTCTGTTGCTGCTGCTTTAGCCATTTTTCTTCTTTTTTGCTGTTTAAATTAGAGCCAGTTAGCATGACGCGACCATGGGAGCATGGCAAGGAATAAGAAGATTTCTTTTAAGGTGTTATCAGTCAATCGGTTGCTTGAATTCTGGCTTTGGCTGCGGCTTCGGGGGGCGCCGAGAATTGCCGCGGGTTCCGAAACCTTCCTTCATCCGCCGGACAAAATCCCATCGGGTCGAGAAATGCCTGTTCTTGGGTCGTTCTGGATCTTTGCTCTTCTCGATCCGGTTGGGGTCAAATTGAAATTTGGGGACAAAATCGGCCCGCCGCTATTGCTTGGGCCGCAATCCGAAAAGTGCCACCTCCAAGCGCCGCCGAAGTTGTCTCCTCTTACAAAAGCCTCGAACGGGGCGAACGGGCGTTCCGCAAGCTCAAGACCGTACACCTGGAGGCGCGCCCGGTTTATCACAAACCCGATGATCGCATCCGCAGCCAGGTGTTCCTTGGCTTATCTCCTCCAATGGAGCGACTTGCAAATAATCTCAAAAAGAAAGTGCGGCGAGGGAAATCCCAAGCCGGGTCGCGATGCGGCGGGCAAGATCGGTTCGTTCGGCGACCAGAGTGCGGTTCGAGCGCTCTACTGCGTCCCGCACCGAGGCGGGAGCCGTGGCCGGACTGCCACTGGCGAAAGGCGGCGCAGGGGCGTATTCCATCGCGAGTTGGATTTCCTGGGCGATTTGTTCGCCGCAGAGAATCGCCGCGACTTGGAGGGCGGCATCGATCCCGGAAGTGACACCCGCGGCGGTGACGAGATGGCCATCCACGACCACGCGGGCGGATTGCGGGAGGGCTCCGAAGAGGGGGAGAAGATGGTGGGAGGCCCAATGGGTGGTGGCCCTGCGCCCTTGGAGCATCCCGGCAGCTCCGAGGAGCAGCGCTCCGGTACAGACCGAAAGCACCAATCGGGCTCCGGCCGCCTGGTGGCGCAGAAAATTCAAGGTCAGCTCGTCCTCCATGAGGACATTGACGCCGGGACCGCCGGGCACCAGAAGCACGTCGAGAGTCGGGGTGTCGTCGAAGGTGATCTCCGGGGTGAGGATCAGCCCCTTGGCGTCCCGAATCGGCTCGAGGTTGGCCCCGATGACCAGAAACTCCGAATCCGGAAGACGCGAGAGGACCTCGAACGGCCCGGTGAAATCCGCCTGATCGATCTCAGGAAAAATAAGGCCACCGATGCGGAGCGAAGACATGGCGGAGAGCGAACGAGAAAGTGAGAGCGAAAAAGGAGGGGGCCGTGGGTCAGTCCTGGTGAAAGAGGCAGGCGCTGATAAAAGCCTTGAAGAGGGGATGAGCCGCATTCGGCTTGGACTGAAATTCGGGGTGAAATTGGCAGGCGAGATACCACGGATGGTCCTTCAATTCGATCAGCTCGACGAGAGCGCCATCCGGGGAGGTGCCGGAAATAACGAAGCCTTTTTCCTCCATTTGGTTTCGGTACGCCTGATTGTATTCGTAGCGATGTCGGTGCCGTTCGAAGATTTCTGCACGGCCATAAACGCGGAGGGCGAGGGTGGATTCTCTGAGCAGGGTGGGCCACATGCCGAGACGCATGGAGGCTCCCTTGGTGGTCAAGCCCTTCTGGCCTTCGAGAATTCCAATGACGGGATGGGGGGTGATGGGATCAAATTCGGTGCTGTTGGCCTGTTCGAGTCCGCAGACATTGCGGGCAAATTCGATCGTGGCGATTTGCATGCCGAGACAGAGGCCGAGGAAGGGCGTTCGGGATTCGCGGGCAAAGCGGGCGGCGGCAATTTTGCCCTCAATGCCACGGTCGCCGAATCCTCCAGGAATTAAGACCCCGGCGATCCCTCGAAGATATTTTTCCGCGCCTTCTCGTTCGAGATCTTCGGCATCGACGAGCACGAGATCGGCGGCGCAGTTGTTGGCGGCGGCGGCGTGGGTCAGCGACTCGTAGATGCTTTTATAGGCGTCTTGGAGATCGATATATTTGCCGACGACGGCGATGCGGACGCTCTTTTTCGGATAAATGACCCGGCGGACGAATTTTTTCCAATCCTCCATTTCGAGCGCGGCGTTTTCCAGACCGAAGAAGCGGGCGACGTAGGCATCGAGGCCTTCGTTCTGCAGGTTGAGCGGAGCTTCATAAATGGTGTGTTCGACGTCTCCAAACTCAATAACGGCTTCCACCGGGACATTACAATAGAGGGAGATTTTTTGGCGGACTTCGTCCTCCAGCGGATGCTCGGAGCGACAGATGAGCACATGGGGCTGGAGTCCGATCTCACGGAGCTTGGCCACACTTTGCTGGGTGGGTTTAGTTTTCAATTCCCCCGCCGCCTTGATGTAGGGGATGAGGGTAACGTGCATGATGAGGGAATTGCCGGCACCAACTTCGAGAGTGAACTGCCGGATGGCCTCGAGAAAGGGCAGGCCTTCGATGTCGCCGGTGGTGCCGCCGATCTCAGCGATGAGGACGTCGGCCCCCGAGCCCCGTCCGAGATCGCGGATGCGGCGTTTGATCTCGTCCGTGATATGGGGAATCACCTGGACGGTTTTCCCCAGGTAGTCGCCGCGTCGTTCGTTGGCAAGGACGGTTTCGTACACCTGTCCGCTGGTGATATTATTGGCGCGGGTGAGCGTACAATTGGTGAAGCGTTCGTAGTGGCCAAGGTCGAGATCGGTCTCGGCCCCGTCGGCAAGGACATAGACTTCACCGTGCTGGAAGGGATTCATCGTGCCGGGATCGACGTTGAGGTAGGGGTCCAGTTTCATCAGGACCACCTTGAGGCCGCGATGCTCCAGCAGCGTGCCGAGCGAGGCCGCGGCAAGCCCTTTCCCAAGGGAACTGACAACTCCTCCGGTCACAAAAATATACTTCATGAGCGCGGAGTGTAGGAGGCCGACAGAGAAAATCCAGCGCAGGACGAAAAATTCGACATTTGGGGGTTCGATGGGAGGTGAGGGAATAAAGTTCTGTGTCCAGACCTCCTGGAGATGCGTATATTCTATGATGAAAATTTCTTTGCTCACCCTGGCGCTTGCCGCGGTCACCGGAAGCCTTCTGCAGGCAGCCGATTTCGAAATCCTCAAGGAAAAGCTCACGCCGATCCAATTTGAGGTCACACAAAAAGATGGTACTGAACCGCCGTTCCGCAACCCCTACTGGAATAATCATGAGGCAGGGATCTACGTTGATATCGTTTCGGGGGAGCCGCTTTTCAGTTCTTTGGACAAATTTGAATCCGGCACCGGTTGGCCGAGTTTCACCCAGCCCTTGGTGGCCGAAAATGTCCGCGTGGGCCGCGACAACTCCGCCGGGATGGTGCGCGACGAAGTGCGATCGCGTGAAGGGAACTCGCATCTCGGCCATGTCTTCAAGGATGGTCCCAAGCCGACCGGATTGCGCTATTGCATCAATTCAGCCGCCCTCCGCTTTGTTCCGGTGGCGGATTTGGATCAGGATGGCTACGGAAAATTTAAGGCCACCTTCACCAAAGCAGAAAAGGAATAATCCGATGAAAATGTTTTTTTCCTGTTTTCGAGCCGCCGGGCTTGGGGTGGTTTTGGTCCTGGGCATTCTTTCCCCTGGCTTGGCCGCCTCGGAAAAGACCGAAACTGCCGTGTTGGCCGCAGGTTGTTTTTGGTGCATGGAAGCGATTTTTGAACAACAGCCGGGGGTGGTGAATGTGGTCTCCGGCTTTGCGGGAGGCGAGGAACCCAACCCGACCTATGCGAAGGTTTGCACCGAAACGACAGGCTATGCCGAATCGATCGAGATCACCTTTGATCCGGCGCAGACCAGTTTTGAGAAATTGCTCGCCCTTTATTGGCGAACCTTCGACGCCACCGATGGACGCGGCGTCGCGCCGGACTTCGGTTCGTCCTATCGGCCGGTTGTGTTCTATGAGAGCCCGGAACAACAAAAGGTGGCGGAAGCGTCCAAGGCCGCAGAGGCCACCCGATTGGGCCAAGCCGTGGCGACGGAGATTCTGCCTTTGACGAAGTTTTGGCCCGCGGAGAAATACCATCAGGATTATGTGAAAAATCATCCGGAAAATCCCTACGTGCGATCCGTCAGCTACGAGCGGATGGATCGGGTGGGGGCCAAGCACGAGTAAGGATTTTCGACCGACTCCGAAGAGTGCCCTCGGCGTCCCGCCGCCGATGGCAGCAACCATCAGCGGGACGCCGAGGCCACCATCATTGCATCTCCGGTTTTCATGACATGGTGCCAGCCGACCGCCGGAATTCGTATTGCACCCTCCGGCCAGCCGGGTAAAACGGGGGGTTTCCACGTCCAACGCTCCATTTTTCCATGCCGTCCAGCGATCCCAGCCGACATGCCGCCCAAATCATGAATCCTCTCGAGGAGCGCATGGGCTATAAGTTTCGCAATGGACTCTTGTTGGCAGAGGCTCTGACCCATCCCAGTATTTCCTTGGAGCGGCGGGATTACCCGTTTGACAACCAGCGGCTGGAATTTCTTGGTGATGCCGTCATTCAGATCGTGGTGACCGCGCATTTGTACCGCCTCTACCCCGACTTTAGCGAGGGGGAGTTGACCAAGCTGCGGACACGAATTGTTTCGCGTCCGGCCTTGAAAATGAGGGCCGTCGCCTTGGATTTGGGCCGACATCTGATGATGGGGCGGGGAGAAGTGGCCAGTGGCGGACGCGACCGCGCTTCCACCTTGGCGGATGCTTTTGAAAGTGTGGCCGGGGCCGTCTATCTGGATGGCGGCTTTGATGCGGCGCAGAGCTTTGTCCTTCGGGAGACGGAAGAGGATTTTGAGCGCATTGCGGAAAATCCCGGTGAGGAAAACCCCAAAGGCCGTTTGCAGGAGATTTTGCAGGCCTTGGTGCCATTGGCGCCGGTCTATGAGGTGCTCGAACAAAGTGGACCGGACCATTCCAAACGATTCGTATCGCGGGTGGTTTGGAATGATCTCGAACTGGGACGCGGGAATGGGTTAAGTAAAAAGCAGGCGCAGGTCTCCGCCGCGAGTGATGCGTTGGAGCAAAAAAATTGGGAAGCCAAAACGAAAATAAAAAAGGAGACGGAAAAGAAATGATTTATTCGATGGATTTAAGAGTGGTGGGCTTGGCGGTGGGATTATTGCTGCTGGCGGGTCATGGATTGGCTCTCTGGCGGTTTCCCGACTGTGGGAAGTGGTTGCGTGGCTTCCCCCGTTCCCGGGTGGCTGGCACCATCCTGTTGGCGGCGGCGGGAATCTGGAGCTTTGTTCTCGTTGCGCAAATGGATTTGGGAGAATTCGCGTCCCTGCGGAAACTGATGTTACTGGCGATCGTGGCGGGGACCTTCCTGACCTGGCGCTACGTTGAGGAATTTTTGGCCGTGCGCGCTTTGGGCATGCTGGCCCTCCTGGCGGCCGAGCCTGTCTTGGAAGCGGCCTTCTTGCGTCCCGAGACCACTCGCCTCTTGGTGGTCATTCTGGCCTATGGCTGGATCGTTCTGGGCCTCTTTTGGGTAGGAATGCCGTGGGTCTTGCGAGATCAAATCTCGTGGCTGACGGCGCAGCGCAGTCGTCTTTTGGCCGCCGCCTGGGGCGGTCTGGCCTCCGGAGCGGTTGTCTTGCTCTTCGCGGTGGTGTTCTGGGGATAATTCGGAGACTACGCCTTTTGTTTGGCGCGGTGTTTGTCCACGAAGTATTTCATCGTGTGGAAGAGAACCGAATCGAGATCGTGTTCGGATTTCCAGCCCAAGAGGGTGCGGGCCTTGTCCACGTTGGGGATTCGGCGGTCGCAGTCTTCGTAGCCCTTGCCGTAGAATTCCTCGCTGGAGACATCGATGATTTCCGGATTGGGGTCGCCCGGTTGACGGAAATGTTTGTCGAAAATCACAATCATCTGTTCGGCCAGTTGCTTGATCGTCACTTCGTTTTCGGGTGTGCCGATATTGAAGATCTGCTGGTCGCAGGAGTTATTGGGATTGTCGATAATGCGGACGATGCAGTCCACGGCGTCGTCGATGTAGGTGTAGGCACGGAAATTGCCGCCTCCGTCGACTAATTTCATCGGAGTGCCGTAGAGGAGGGCATTCATGAAATGGCTGAAAACGCGGGGATTGCCGGTCTGTTCGCTCGGAAGGTAGTCGATCCGGGGTCCGATGAAATTGAAGGGACGGATGATTGTGTAATTGAGGTTTTCCTCGATGCCGTAGGCGTGGAGGACGCGCTCGAGAAGCTGCTTGGCGCAAGCGTAGATCCAACGGTGGTTTTTGACCGGCCCCATGATGAGCGGGCTCTCGTCTTCAATGAAGGGTTGCGGGAATTCCGCCGAGCTCTGGCCATTGGCCTTCGCGGCGGTGATGCCATAAACTTCGCAGGTCGAGAATTGGACGAGGCGCTTCTTGTGTTTAACGCAATAGTCCGCAATTTTGAGGTTCTCGATGAAGTTGAGCCTGAAGACATCAACGGGATTACTGACATAGAGGGCCGGATTGGCCCGGCCACAAGGTCAACAATCAGATCATGTTCAACCGTGAGTTGCTCGAGCTTCTCCTCACTGTCGCGAATGTCGAAATCGATATATTTGATCTCGCCGCTTTTGACGGTTTCGTCGAGTTTCTCCCGATCAATATCAAGGGCGCTGATTTCGTGTTGGCCGTCTTTGACCAGACGTTCGGTGAGATTTGCGCCGATGAATCCGCCGGCACCAAGGAGAAGAATTTTCATGAAAGAATTGGGACGTAAACTTCCAACGGGTCTAACGTCAATATTATTTCCGGAACGCGGCCGATGGGGGTTGGTTGCGCAGAAGGTTCCGGTAGTGGCCTCCGAGGTGTCGGGCCATCATTTTGAGGACGTTGATCCCGTAGGGAATCGGCTTGAGGCTAGACACTTCCTCGTCGTAGCGGGTGGGAATGGGAAGTTGGGCGCATGCCAGGCCGGAGAGATGGGCCAGAACAATCATTTCGGCGTCGAAATTGTAGTTGTTTTGCAGTTGGTCAAAGGGCACCTGCTCGAGGAGGGTCTTTGAATATAACATGTAGCCGCTGTGGAATTCGGCCATCTTGGTCCCGAAGACGATGTTTTCCATCGCGGTGAGGACG
>Ga0209390_10000941_pt1 | contig 57525 bp, 104 predicted proteins | sample BON01_FD_187212 | JGI IMG/M metagenome (GOLD analysis project Ga0209390, IMG submission 187212) | Freshwater microbial communities from Lake Bonney liftoff mats and glacier meltwater in Antarctica - BON-01 (SPAdes) (version 2) | ecosystem: Environmental > Aquatic > Freshwater > Ice > Glacier...
CTCCCCCATACCCAGATGCTGCTAAAGACTCTCTAGCTGTACCTACACCTGTTGTGTCTGTAGCCACCACACCTGAACTTGAAACTAAATTAGTCATTGAAACATTACTTCCAGTAGTACCATAACCAAAAATTGCTTTATCTCCACCATATCCTGCTGCTGCTAAACCATATCTTGCAGTACCTACTCCTGTAGTGTCTGATGCTACAGCACCAGTATTACTTACTAAATTTGTCATTGAAACATAACTTCCAGCATAACCAAAACCAAAGATGGCTTTGTCGCTACCGTAACCAGCAGCTGCTAAAGAGCGTCTAGCTGTACCAACACCTGTTACATCACTAGCTACTGTTCCAGAACTATTTACTAAATTAGTTATTGAAACATTACTACCATTATAACCATATCCAAAGATTGCTTTTTGAGTTTTTGGTGCAACAGGTTCTAAATCTGAAACAATATCAGATGCTGGTGTCCAACCAACAGTTGCTCCAGAATAAACTAAATTGATTGCCTGACCATTTGTATCATAATCAACAATGTATGTGTCTGGACTTGATTGAAAATTTAAACCATTACTATCTATAGTAATAGCATTAGTACCCCATGTTCGTGCGTAGTCTGAAAGAATAATTTGATCTCCAGCTGTCGCAGCACTTGGTAGTGTAATCGTACAAGCATTTGAGGTAGTATTAATAAAATAACCTTTACCAGCACTAACTGTTACAGTTGAAGCTGTAACTACTGGTTGCCAACTTAAACCACCAGCTGCTGCAAGTACCACTCCAGATGAGCGAAAGATATTGTCTTTTACTAATCCACTCATGGTGTTTTACAATCCTATAATGTTTGATCTAAATAAGTAATAACACAATCCACATCTCCTGAAGTACCTAATTGTGCTGAAAGAACATCTGTCGCTTCTAAAACTAATCTAGAGGTATGTTCAAAAGTTGCATTTGCACCTAATGCCTGATCTGAATAAATTTCAAAATCATTAACACCCGCATCATCTCTAATATATAAATCAAAAGTTTCTGCTGCTCCTGCAGTTTCACATAATGATAAATTAAGTATAGTGTAAGTGTGTCCACTTGCTACTGTCAATAAATCGTTTTCACTATTTGTGATTCCTGCTACTAATTTTACCTTCATTAACTCACTTGCCATATTTTTTCTCCTAAATTAAAAACCCATTATAAAGGTTTTTCCTGTTGTTGTTAATTGACCACCTTCTGCGGTTGCTATTCCTGCGATTGTTACATTACCTGTTCCAGTAATATCATTTGAGTTTAAATCTAAATCACCACCAAGTTGTGGGGTGATATCTTGAACAACCGCTGTAATACCTGCAGTTAAACCTGTATCCACAACATTAGTTCCATCAGAATACAATAATTTAGTACCTTTATCAGTAGTACTAAAGGTAGCTCCCGTACCAGACACTGTTTTAAATAAAACAGTGTAAGCCCCTACGGTGCTATTTTTAATAATATAAATTTTTTCAATACTATTAGGGATAGTTACTATAATATTCCCAGTAATAGTTCCTGTTAATTTAATAACAGCATTCCTACCATTAGATATAGTTGCATCTGTAATAGCTAACGTAGTAGTTCCCGTACCGTTTACAGTTACTGCTTCATATCCAGCTAATGCTTGTTGAATTAATTCTAAATTGTCGTTTGTTTTATCGCCCCATGTTCCAGAGTTTTCCCCTGTGAACATTAATTCTAGACCTAAATCTGTATAACTTGATGCCATTTTATTATATCCTTATTAATATTAGTATTATAGTTTCTTTATGCAGCAATATCAACATCAGTCCATACAGAGCCTGCTCCCTTGTTAACTTCAGACCAAGAAACAGCTGTTCCTGTATTTACTTCTGCCCAAGCTATTACTTGAGCTTGTCCTATCCCTATGCTTAAAGATTGTCCTGTTACTATCGCATTAGCGTTTGCTGTAATTATAACACTTCCAGTTAAAGAAGTTAAGCTTGACCCTGTAACCTCGGCTACGGATACAGCGTCCACCTCTCCTACTACTGGAGTTAATGCAGATCCTGTAACATTAACATTAGCGTTTGCCTCTGTATCTTCATTACCAACAATAAGAGTTAAAGTAGAACCAGTTACTGCATAAACAGCTACAGCGTCCACCTCTCCTACTACTGGAGTTAATGCAGATCCTGTAACACCTACAAGTGTATTTAAATCTATTGTAACTGAACTTATTTCAGAAGTTAATTCAGAACCTGTTGTAATTGGACCTACTGCAATTTCTTCTGTGACATCACCAAGAGTTACTGCCATGTCATGCTCAGTAACATTAATAAAGATATTACCATTTGCAGCAATATCTACTTCTCCAGTTACAGAAGTTAATTGACTTCCTGTTACTATAGCAAGTCCATCTGCCTCTGTATCTTCATTTCCAACTACAGAAGTTAATTGACTTCCTGTTACTATAGCAAGTCCATCTGCATTAGTAACTACTTCCCCAGTTACAGAAGTTAATGAAATTCCTGTTAAAGTTACGTTAACACTAATATCAACGGTAACAGGATTTGTTTGTGTAGTTAAAGTATTTAGATTATTTCCTTCGCCCCAAGCGAATTCTCCCCATGCTTGTTCTCCCCAAGCATTAGAAACAGATACATCTATGCCGTTATCTCCCCAGGCTTGTTCGCCCCAATCATTAGAACCCCAAGGAGACGCTGACATGCGTTAATCCTTAACTAATTCTTAAAATCGCAGCTGAACTAGTGAATGCTGGGAATTGAACTGTGAAAGTTCCTGCAGTTGCAGTTTTATTTCCACCGAAATCCAAAACACACACAGCGGCATTAGCATTACTCGTGTTATAAATTAATGCACCTTTTGCAGTTAATGTAACACCTGCGAACGAAAAGTTAGCATAGTTAGTAATTGCTGTATTTACAGAAAGGGAAGTTCCACTATTTACTAGTGCGCCTCCTCCTGCTGTATATCCTGATGGTGAAGAAGCTTCCGCACCAGTAGTGTATGAGGTTGTAGATTTTCCTAAAGTAGCTGTATCTTCATACAACGCTAATTTAAATTTATTACCACCAGATCCTGATGTGTCAAAATCGTGTTCTGCTTGCAATAGTTCTTGTTTAAAAGAATTACATATTGCGTTTGTTGTTATAGCCATTTTTTATTCTCCTTGTTTATTTTTATGGGGATGGGGAATCTATTTTAATTCTAGGCACTCCATCCTGAAAGTCGTCTCTACGTCTTCTACCCATTTGTTGTAAAGCAAAAGATTGTATTTCTTCATTATACTTGTCTGTGTATAGTTTGTACATATCTAAAGGTCCTTTTAAATAAGAAAAAGACTCTGATAATACGCCGTATAAAAGAATAGATTGTTGATGCTGTGATAAATAAGTATTATTAGAAACAGTGAAATGAGGTGGATCTATTACATAATTAACCTGTACCTGATAAGTAGAATCTGGAATAGGCGCTACTACAACAGTAAATTCATCCCACATAGCGTACGATACGGGTATACCTGTTGCACCAGATTCGTTATATTCGGTTATGTAAGTTTGGTCTCTTTTTTCTAAAAAAGATCTATTGGTTCCAACAATAGTCTCCATACTTCTCATTAGTACAAAGTCAGAAGGCATGCTTATATACCTTTGTGTTGTTATAAAATTAGAAGTAGAATATTTTCTTAAATCATCGTAATCTACTTTACCCGCAACATTAAGTTCTACATTAGTAAGAAACTGTTCAATTAAAGTATCCGTTAATGTGGTGTCTCCTACTTCAGTATAGTTTCTAATTTGAGTTAAAAATTGTGCGTATGATATAGCCATTATGATATTACCACTGTTACACTTCCTGCTTGCATTATAGCCTGTCTTCTTATGTTTTGAATAGACCCATCTTCTGGAATCATGCCTGTTGAATTATAAGCAAAATCTCCTGGTAGTTCTAAAGAAACTGTACACATTCCTTGTCCTCCAGAATCTGCATCTACTCCATTAATATCTTCAGGTTGTTGAAAATCTTGCGACCTAACATTTGCTAAAGCAATAGCGTCTGCTTTATGATAAGGAGGATCTAATTGAGGATGCTTTGGTTCATATTCAGAAATATGCACCCACGATCCTTGCCACTCTTTTACCATTTCCCTGTAAGGAAACGCTGCTCCTGATCTATCTGATATGGATAGAGATTTTTTACCTGTTGCTTGATTGCCCATAAATTAACCCGCTGGATAATAGTTTTGAGGTGAAATGTAAGAGGACGTTCTTTGTCCGTCTTCTTCTAAAGCTCTCATAATTTCATCTTCATATAATTGTTTTAATAATTGAATTCTATCTGGTGCTATTTTTTGAGATAAATAATAAGCTAGGCCAGCACACATAGCAGGCATAAATCTATATACAACATCGGCTGTATTAGTGTAAGCTCCAGTGTCTTCAATTCTACCAATGTAATAATATTTTAAATAAGTATAAGTAGAAGCATCGGGAGCTTGGTATAAATAAATTTGTGGTGTTGTTTCTCTTGAGATATAATATTGAGAAGGTTGTCCTGTTGTTCCTTTATTAGGAAGAGCCGCATAAGCAGACCTATCAATTTTAGTTAAAGAAACATCTTGTGTAGTAGAAGTAACTCCAGAAGTTGTAGAGACATAAGCTTCTAAGACATCATTACAATCACTAGGAGCTGCGTATTGAAGTACTCCAGCAGTTAGTAACTGTGTTTGTAAAGTAACTTTCCAAAGATGTACTCCTCGGTTCCCCCAATCAGAAAATAATAAGTTTAAAGATCTTCTGGCGGATCTTAAATCATTTCCAGAATTAGTTCTAATGCCACAACGTTCATAGGCTTCTTCTATAACGTCATCTATAGTTAGATTAAATGATGTAGTTCCAGAAGTTGCCATGGTTCATGACCTACTTCTTTTTTGGTTTTTTAGAATCTTTTTTTGAACCTATTTTACCAGTAAGTTTGTAATTCTTTTTTCCGCCGCCCATTGGATAGACCATATTAAAATACTCCTTTAAAGTTAGTTCCTCTTATTGCACTTCCAACACCTCGCGTTCTTACTTCAGAACCCATTGATGCTTTCATCATTTTACCTTTTTTAGCTTTCGCTGTCTGCTCTCCAGTTGTAACATCTGACTTAGCTTTTTTGTCGTAATATTTAGAAACTAAAGCTGGAAGGATTCCTAAATTTTTAGCAAAACTCCTTGCTCCTTTAGATCTTTCTAATAAATCTGCTCCCATACCTAAAAGACCAAATCCTTTTGAAGCTTTAATTACTTTTCTCATACTATTTTAATCCTTTTACGGTTGTACAGTTTCTTAGATTGTACCACCTTAGACTTATAACGTCTATCACTTAACTTTTTTGCTATTGGGTTTGGTTTTTTTGCCATGGGTACGTTTAATAACCTTCTTATATTTACCCTTCCATTCAGAGCCCAAACCTGGTTCTAATTGTCTAGCCATTTGAGATCTTGATATTACCACTTAGCACCTTTAACCATATTATCTATTGCCCATAATGGTTGTAAATTAGTGTAATTAAAACATTCAGATTGTTGTTTTGGATTGGTTAGGTCGAAGCTGGCACAGGGTCGTATATGATCAATATGGAATAGATGTCTATTTTCCCAAGTCATGCCTGGTTTAAACTGTTTTTCTAAATGTTCAATTAAATATTTAACGGTGCAGCCAAGTAATTCTAAAGTTCTTTTTGATTTACTTTTTCCATTCAATGCTTGGTTAAGTCGTCCTCTTAAACTCAATGTTAACCTATATTCTATATCTACATATCTTCTTTTTTTAGCTTTAATTCTTATCTTTTCTTTATTATTTGAATACCATTCTTTATTTCTCTCTGAAATTTTCTCTTTATTATCTAAATAGTATTCTTTTTTTTGCTCGGATATTTTCTCCTTATTGTCCAAAAGGTATTGTTTAAAATATTCCCTATTGTTTAAATAGTATTCTTTTGAATACTCTTTATTTTTAATTGGATCTTTATGAGGCATTAATATTTTCCTATATCTACCATGGCTTATACACTACTCTACCATCTTCGTCTCTCGCTGCTCGCAAGACTTGATTTCGGTTCTCGCCAGAACTCCATGATAAGTGCACCCACCCACTGTCAGGTTCTCCATCTCTATAAAATTCTAAAATAAGTTGATCAAATTCTAAGTTATCTCTGATCCACTCTGCTAATTCTTTGTTGTCTACCCCATATACTTCTATGTCTGCTGCCTTGCCTTCGGCATGTTGGGATGTAGGTTTGGATCCAATAGCAATACAAAGTTCCCCAGAACGGTATCCTGATGAAATAAGTACAGGAGCATCAAAATGAGATCTAATCGGTTGTAATACATTAACACAAAGTGCTTTTAAATTATCTATGTTGGTGGGTGATGGATTATTAGGTATCCCTTTTCGTTCTGCCATTTGAGACTTAACTAATTCTGATAATTGAAAATTTGCTGAAAGTTTCATTAACTACATTTCCATCTTTTTCTTGCTTGTCGCAATCTTGAAGTGGGGTCATTTGCTGCTTTGGGAAACATTTTCATTTGTCCAGCAGATCTAGCACAATAAGACTTTCTTCTTGATGCTCTTTTAGGTCCTGGACTTGATTCTGTTACTGCGGTACTTAATTTAGAACCTGGGTTCTTTCTACGATAAGCTTTAACTCCAGCCGCTGTCATTCCAGCGCCAGATTCTGTAGATCTAAAGTTTTTTTTATTTCTAGCAGGCATTCCTCCTCTAGCGGCACCTACAGGCTTAACTTCAATTTCTTCTATATATTCTTGAACTTGCCCGTTATTTTTTCCAGTAGGTAATTGTGAAATATTTGCATAGGCCTCTAAAATAGAGCCTGTTGCAGAGTATGGATTTTTAGCCATTAGGGGACTACGGTTGTTGTGACGTTAATCCTGGTGCAGAATATTTATCTGTAAATAATGTAAATGAAGTAATGTCGGTAAAAACGGAACAATAAATTCCTTGTCCAAAAGGTATACCGTCTTCTGGAATATTTAAGGTAAGTATGTCTCCAGCAGGAACATCTATAACAAGTAAAACTGTTCCACCACTACCATTAGTCAAAGTTAACGATCCAGCACTTGCTGTGTTATTAGCAATAGAAATACCTTTAAGTCTAATTGAAGGTGTAACAATTGACCCCGTACCTGTTCCTCTAGTAGCTTGAATGTCGCTTTTAAATCCCATGGTGCTTATATTATATATTTAAATTAGGGAGGCGTAAATACGCCTCCCTAAATATCTTATTGATTATGCTCCTGCAGAACCGAAGATTCCTCTAGGATCAGACCAACCGAAGCTGTATCTTTCTCTAGCCTTGAATCTAACGTTTCCAGTATCAAAATCACCTTCAATAGCAGTTTTGATAGCGCTTCTTACAAAGTGCTTCATGCCATTTGGTGCATCAGTAAGGATAAAGAAAGCATCAGTGTCAGTCAAGAAATGATTGACTCTGTAACCTTCTGGTACCATACCCATGTTCATCATAGCGTTTATATCGTTTTTAGCGAACGCGTTTGATCCACCAGGTGTAGTTGATAGAGGAGATTTCAAAATTCGCTCAGCAGTAAATTGTAATTCTTTTGGAATTACTAATTTTCTACCTTGAGTAGCGATTTTTAATCCTCTTTCGTCAACAAATGCTGCGATGTCAATCAAAGATTGTTCTAACGAAGTTTCTGACAAGTCAGAAGCTGTAGACAATATGTTTCTGAAAGAGCCACCAGTAGCAAGTGGGTGATCAGCAGCTAATAAAGCTTTGCCATCTCCCCCTAGATAAGTAGCACTAAAACCATTGTTTAGTACGTTAGCCGCAGTTATTTGTTTAGTTTGAGACATTGAACGAGCAAGCGCTCTAGTGTATCTAGATGCTAATCTGTCGTACAAGTTATCTTCAATAGCTTCCTCAGTAATAGCAAAAGCAAGTGCTACTGTATTATGAGTGTATCTAGAAGTGTAAGCTTCAGATGCTTGGTCAAAGTTAACCATTGCACCTTCAGATTTTACTGCCGCAGCACCAAAACCTGTTAGCATTACTTCCTCTTCGAAAGCTCTGTCAGATGACTCAGTCATGAAGATTTCCGCATGTTCATTGTCGTATCTGTTGTATTCCAGGCCGAATAGTGCATTCAATCCTGGCTCTAGTTCTTTAACTAGCTGTGATCGTGATATAGCCATTATTTATTTCTCCTATTATAAGCCTGTACCATTTCCACCATAAGAGTAGAAATGATTGTTGATTCTTACAAGCACATCAACGTTTACTGCTCCAACTGTGTCGCTAGAAACGTCTTGAGAGACATCGATAGCTTGAACTGCAAATGTATTTGCAACTCCAGCAGCAGAGTAGTCTAGTTGAACTTTTGATATACCTGTTTGAACGTTTCCAGTCGCGTTAGTGATTGAAAAGTTCTTAAAGATGTCTGCTACAGCGAATTCTCCATCAGAATCAATTGAATAAACTACTTCGGGATCGTCAATAACCGTAGCGATAATATCGCCTTGAGTCGGTGTAACAGATCCTGGATAATAATTTTTCCAAGTTGGTTTCTGAGTAGTTGGGTCGTTGTAGAACACTCCATTAAATACCCCGACAACAGCCGCAGAATTTCCAGCAGTAGCTCTCTGAATAAATCCAGTGGAAGTTGGTATTACCAAATCCCCTTGAAATATCGCAGTGCCATAACCCGCTTTAATTCTGTATCTGTTCTGAGCATTTATAAACGGAGAGCCATCTAACTTTCTTACTGGTCTAAGACCATATTTTTCAGCTACGTTAGCCATATTGTTAGTACTCCTTTTTATATTTGTTTCAGTTTGTTTTTGGGATGGTTATCGTCACAAAATTAGGACTTACTTCCACCACCAAAAGATACACGAGATTGTCGACTAATATTAATCGGCATCTCAGGTCGTTGTTCCTTCATGACATCGCGATCAACCGCTTCTATTTTGTCCTGAGTTATTTTTTTGAAATAATCAGAGCGCGATTGCACAATTTCTTCAGGTATCCTTGCCAACACAAGGCCAGCAACCCCGATCAAACCTGCGTATTGTCCGTCTCGAATAACTGGGTATCCGTGATCACCGATAGAATTTTTAATTTCTTCGGCTCTTACAAATTCCCAACCTTCTCTAAGTTTCTTAGATACGTTTGCCGTATCGTTAAAACCCATAGACTCGACTCTGATCCATCTATGGACCATGCCGACTGGCGCAGGTGGTGCGTCCAGAGCTGATGGTGGCGACCAAGGTTTCTTTCTCAAAGCCTCTTTATGTTCTTCAGTCGCGCGTGAAGTCTTAATTATTTTATTATCGCTCATACTATTGTACCTCCTTCACGTATTTAGCGTATTCTTCTAGTGGCACCCCTAATTTTTTGGCTATAGCCACCTGTGACTTGGTGAGTCTCACAGTTCTGCGTCCTTGCTGTTGTCTACCAGCACTAGCAACTTGTTGGACGGGTTCTCTTCGTTGCTCTTGTATAGAAAACTTATGAGGGAAATTATCCTTCATTCGTTTATCTATTTCATTATAATACTCTTCGCTTTCAACGTCTACACCCATACCCACTAGATCCTCATGGATGGTAAAAGCGGCATTAGTCATGATTTTATCATTTCCAAACCAAGTATTCTTTTGAGCCCAGGTCTTAGCTTTTCCACTAGGTGCTGGGTCTACAGGTCTAGCTCTTTGCTGTTCCTGTATTTCAGAAGCTTGTACTTTCTTCTGCTCTTCAAGCTGTCTTAATCGTTCTGTACGGTCTGCCATTTGCAATTTAGCTTTTTCTTTTTGAACGGCAAGTTGAGTTAACTCATCATTCGCTTGCATGATTGCATCTGCATCACTAGATTCAATGGCGGTTCTTAATTTGATTCGTACTTGTTCTCTCTGTGCATCTACTCTTGCATCAAATTCTTTTAAGTACTGTTCATCTGCAGTGTCTAGTCTTTTTTCAGAAGTTTCATATTTTTTATGAAGGCCTTTTGCAAATTCTAAAGCTGCTTGTTCTCTGCGCTCTGCTTCTCTATATCTTCTTGTTAATTTATCTATTCTTTTTTGAACAGATTCATTTATCTCAGATAAGTTATCCGCTTCTTTTTTAGGCTCTTCTTTTGGTTTAGTAGTAACAGGTTGCTCTTCTATTTGTTCAATAGATAATTCTTCCTTGTTGTCTTCTTTTCCATGAGACGTGTAACCTAAATCAACTTCACCAGAATTTAAATTTGGTTCTTTTGATTTTTCTTCTTTTGTTTCTACTTGGATATCCTGCTCTTTAGCATCATCCAAATCTAATTCAACCTCAGGTTGAATCTTAGCTTGTTTTTGTGCTTCTATCATTTTGTTCTCCTATTAATATAAATGAAGTATGTCTTCGGGTTTACTGATGGTGGCTATAATTTCATCATCATTTAAAATACGGTGTTCTCCATATTTTGTTTTAAATCTTGAGCCAGCATATCTTCCATAAATAATAAATTGGCCTTCCTTACACCAAGGACCATTAGGGAATCTAGTCTTATCTGCATAACAAAGATCTCCCATAGAAACAACTAAACCAACTACGGTTGTCATTTGAATAGTTTCACTTGCGTTATCGGTAAGTAAAATTCCGCCTTTAGTTTTTTTAGGACCTGAATAAGGTCTAACTAAAATTCTATATCCTACTGGTTTGGGAATTACATCCAGATATTTTTGTATACCTTCTGAATCGGTGGGTATCTCTTGCTCCTTAGATTCAGGGGCAACAGTATCTTGCGACACGCCTAGTAAAGACGTATCAGGGGTTATTATCGTCATCGACATTCTCCATGTTCTTCTGCAGGTCTTTTAGATCCTGAAGCAACACCTCTAGGGCATTGAGTTTCCCTCTAGAGTACTGGAGTTTATCTACTGTGTCTACACCATAGCATAAATGGTCTTTGATTTGTTCTATTTGTTTTTTAATATAGTGTTTAACCTGGTCTAAGGTTCCTAAATCAAGCATCTTTTTTCTTTTGTAAAGCTATTTTATTATCACCTTTTAAGACAGGTTCAAAGCCTAAATATTCTACTAATATAGTTCCTATAACATTCATATCATACTTAGGGTAATCATCATAAACAAATACAGATCCTATTCTAGCCCTGTCTCCAAAGAACATAGTTTCCCGTATCACGTCTATGGTTTTATGCGGGCCGTCAAAATGAACTAAATCGTAGGTGTTACTAATTTTTTTTGTATTTCGGTAAATAGGTACCCCATCAGCAAATCGTTTCATGAATTCATCATCGCCTATGGAGTACAATGTAAAATGTTCATAAGATAAATCTTGGAGTAGCTGTAACTTCATACTGTTGGTATAGTCACAAGTATAAGTTCCTGTGGTGTCGTAATGTTGATAATCTAAATTACCATAAGGATCAATTCCAATATGCCAGTGGGTCTTGTCTTTAAAAGAATCTAAAATAATCTTAGAGCCTTGTCCCTGACGTACTCCGATCTCAGCAGAAAGAACCTCGGACCACGGGACTAGCTTACAAGCGCTTTCTAATAGGTCGTATTCTGTACTATCTCCTTTAATCATAAAGAAGTTCTATACTATTTTTTCTTTTTTAGAAAGACCTTTTCTATACTATTCGCAACGGCATCTGCCGCAAGTACATCTTCTTCCCAGTATTCTGTTTACTAGTTTTTTAAAAAAGTTTTTCATTACTTTTTATTAGCTGTTTTAGCTGCTTGTTTAAATTGTTTTGAAGTAGGAGCTCCTTTGGATCCAACTTTTCTCATCTTCTCTTTTGAGCCTGCTTCCATTCTTTTTCTTTTAGCATGAATGTTTGCGTATAGTCCTGGTTTAGCCATTATTTTTTATGCTTAGCACCCTTCATTATTTTTCCGTTTGGCATCTTGTGCGTCTTTTTCTTTTCTGTGCTTTTAGATTTTTTCATTATTTGTTACATCCGCAGTTGTCTTCGCATTTACATTGTTTAATGAATAGTATTTTACAAACAGTCCACGTAGTTACAACGTAAGCTATTCTTAATACTTCTTTTCCAAAATCAATAAACTTATTTAGTTTTTCCATTATTTTTCTCCTTTGTTGGCAAGTGTTCTTGCAATACTTTCACCAGATCTTCCCACTACATAACCACCTAGTCCAATGTTTAATAAAGTCCAAACATCTCCTGGTAATTCAAACGTAATAATAGTTCCAGTAAAGATTCTTATGACAGGTCCTAAGACAAAATTCCACACTAATATAAATATTAATACATACATTAATAAAGGTCTCCAACTAGCTACAAACCAGTTAGATTTTGCCTCTGCTTCTACAATAGAAGCCGCTGCTTTTAATTCTTCTGTGGAGGATAATAATAGTTGAGTGTTAAGCTGAGCTTTTAATTTTTCTGCTAGATCTTTATCAGGGATAGCTTTGTCCACGGTAGCAAACAGCATTTTTGCTAGAGGTGCGATAATACTTAATGCGGGAAGCATTTAAAACACTCCTTTAAAACCTTTTCCTCTAATAGCTGCTCCACCACCTCTTACTTCTCCGCCTTCGTTTAACATTTCTGGATCTTCAAAAGGTTTGTAAGGTCCTTGCATAGAGGGGTTATTTAATTCGTCTTGCAAATCATCTCCTTCTAGGATCTGATCGTCCATCGATTTAGGTTTTTTCTTTGGTGCTATTTTTTTTGTTGCCATATTACAAATAATACTCTGGTTTTAATGGCGCGTATATACCATCAGGATTAGGTCCCTTGTTAGGGGGGATTGTCTTGGTTAATCTCTTAGTTTGCTTTTGGCTTTTGGGCAAACGCTTGTTTATTTTTTTCTCTTGCAACATTAATTTTCTCATTGGCTACTCTAATTCTAGCCGCAGCTTGTTCTTCTTGTTGTTCTAATTTCATTTTCTCAAAATCAATCTTCTCATCAAACTCACCTTCTTTTCTTTGCATGTCTTCTTGAGATTCATTGGCTCTTCTTTGAATGTCTAATGCTTTTAAATCCAGTTCTCTTTGTTTCAACGCTACTAAAGGATCTTGTTGCGGTCCGCCTTCGGCTTCAATTAACATTTTAGTTAGTTCAGCAACTCGTTTTGCAACCATAGAATTAAATAACACTTTAAATCCGTCTGGATCTTGTTGGTTCATCGCTTGCATCTCTGGATCTTGTTGAATTAATGCTCCTACTTCTCCATGAGCTTGCATCGCAATGTGATCACTAATGTGTCCTTGCAATAATGCATACACCATAGGGTTCATCTGTACCATTCGTGACTGAATGAAAGTTCCGTGAGCCGTGATATGTGCATCGTGATCCTGGTCTGGAAATGCTTTTAACAATTCCATCTTCAAAGCCTTAGCGTTCTCGGTTCCTGGATCTTCAGGGGTAGGTTGTTTGTCAGGGTACAACAAAGAATCAATATTTTTAGTTCCTAATGCTTCGTATACTCTAGAATAAGCTTCTCTCAAGTTGTGCATTTGTGGAGCAGACATAGCGATCTTTAAATTTTCATTCGCTAACGTTACTCGTTGTGCCATACTCATGATATTAGGGTCGGCAACTGGAATGACATCTACGCGGTCGTCAAAATCTGCAACTTTTACTGCACGGTCTGCGTTATACACAGAATAAGGGTACACAGGGGGTAGATAATCTGCGAATACTTTTGCCAGTAGTCTAAATTCTTGTCGCATAGCGTAGTAACAACGCTTATGAATAGCGCTCATGACCCTCGAACCACGCTCCAAGAGTGCGATCGTTGTGCCCACGGCTCTGTTTTGTGAATCTTCTCCCATTTGCATGTCAGCAATTGCAGCGAATCTTTGTCCTGCTTGTACGCAAAAGCCCATTAGTTGAAATAAAGTTTGTGAAGGTTCTTTAAACGGTAATAATTGAAACTGGTCTCTAATGTTTCCGCCTGGTGCGTCTACATCTCTAAACTCTCCTGGCTGGAACGGTTGGTCATCATCCCTGATTCTAATTCCACGGCTCTTGAATCCCGCTGGTAAGTTAGCCAAAGTACCTGCATCTAACAATTGTCTTAATGCAGTAGTGGCAGATCTACTTAATCCGCCGATCATATGGATTAATCCAAAGCCATAAAAGCCTAATCCTGGTAAAAATTTAAAATGCACAAAGTATTCTTTGCGTTTTTTTAATTCATCCTCTGGTGCATAGTTACGGTAGATGGAAAGTATCTCTTGAGAACCTTCATCAATGGTTACAATGTAAGGAACCTTAACTTCTTTTTCATCTGGTTTAGGTCTTCCGTCTTTTTCAAAGTCTTCTAAACTTAAATCTACATGCATCTCTAAAATATTAAACTGCGTTTCCATATCTGCAGTAGGCTTCACCCCTTCTAATTCGTTTAGTTTATCTTGGATAGTATTTTGTTGAGTAGATTTTTGTAATAATTCTACGTCTCTATAGAATCCTGATTTTTGTTTTTTAAGAATATCATTCTCGCTCATTTTAACTAAATGAACAATTCGTTCGCAATCCATTAAATCGGTTGCGTAATAAGGAACTACTAAATCTTCTGCTGGAACAAATTTAGAAACAGCTCTTTGTTTTAACCCATCGTAATAAATTTTCTTAAATGCAGATCCTGCTAAAGGTAAATAAAATAATAACTGGTCAAAGTCTGGAGTGTACTCTTCCATCTTTTCCATTAACATGTAGTTCATAAAATCTTCTACACGTTCTGCTTGTTGTTTTGTATCTGGTGTTTCTGCTCCAACAACTTGAGTACGTACAGGGCCATCGGAGGGTAGTAGTTCTTTATAAGCTTGTGCTTGAAATTGTGTAACCGCTTCTGCTAGTAAGGGGTGAGTAACACCACTTGCTCCAGCAAAAGGACGAGTTTGATCGCTGTATTTAAAACCTAGTAATTCTAAACCTTGTGTATATGTTTTTTCCCAATCGGATCTTGAGACTTTATCTTTACGATAGTCTTCAACTAACTGCGATGCCATACGCCCAAGCGTACGCTCATCCATGTCTTCCGCTAAGTTGTCGTAGAATTCTACCTGTTCATCAATAGCCGCACCAAGTTCTTCAACTTGGTCTTGCACATCTTCTGGTAATTCTACGTCAACCTCTTCCGATTCAACTTCCTCTACAGGAAGTTCATTGTTGTTGTCGACTTCCGCCATATTAGCAAATCTTTGTTGGTTTACTATATCCTATTTTTGTTTTAACGTGAACAGATCCACCCTTATTGTATCTTGGGTTTTTCATTCCTTGTCTAGCTGCATTGGTTGCTTTTATTTTTGCATTAAATGCGGACCCATCGGTTCTCCTAGTTTGTCCACTTCTCCTTGCTGATATTCTAGCTTGTCTTTCAGATTCAGCTTGTCTAAATGCTTCTACGCTTCCTCTTTTTGGTTTAGCTACAAAGGGCATGTCGCCTTCTGTTCCATCCATAGTTCCTTTAGATACTGGTGAAGATCCTTTAGATACTGGTGAAGATCCTTTAGATACTGGTGAAGATTTGTCTACTGATGAAGCTGGGAAGTCACCTTCTGTTCCATCCATAGTTCCTTTACCCATTTTAGATAGAGCATAGGCCGCTCCTAATCCTGCCGCAACTTTTGCAAGATTTCTCATACTTTTTTTTGCCATGGTATTCTCCTTAATTTGTTATAATAGTTATTATATTAACATGCAAACTGTTTAATAACTATACTTTACAGGATGTCTTTGATGTAATCTTTGCCTTTGCCAATAACAACACCGCCATTGGCTTTATTATCAACAAATTCTGATAGGCTAGGTTTAGATTCAGAGCCTAGTGTTTTACTGTAAGAAAACATAGCACCCTTTCCTTCGGGTCCTTTAGAAACTTCTACTTTAAAATTTCCTTTGCCATAACCAGCTGTAATTCTTTTTCCTTTAATATCTTTTAAAAACCCTGCTTCAATATTATCTTTTTTAAGTTGAGCATTAAAATTTTTTTTATTTTTAGCAGCAATTCTTGTTTTAGAGTCTTCGTCTTCTCTTATGAATTCTACGTAAGGTTTATTATCTACTGGATCTACATTTGATCTTAAATCAGTATATGGTTTTTTTTCAGCCATTATAAAAGATCTTTAATGTAGTCTGATCCTTTGCCGCTTACTATTCCACCGTCCTTCTTAAAATCATCTATAGGTCCGTAAAATTCTTCAAAGTAATCCTCTACCGTTCCGTCATAACCTAGATCTTTTTCTCTTTTCCATTCTTTTAAAATCTTTGAGTTTATTTTTGTTGTCATAAGTTTTCCTTAATAGTATTTATATTCTTTTTTGTACTTATTTGAGTTGTCCTTGTAGTCGGAGCTTACATCAAAGAAGTTACCTTGCCTGTATCTTAACACGGCTTGGGTAGTACTATCAACATAGTCATCATATTGACCATGAGGAAAGGCAGCACATTCCTCAATAACCTCATCTGCAAAGCGTTCTCCTTCTGGATACCATATGGACCCTGATTCAAATAAGGGTGCAGTAGCATTAACTCTAGTATGTTTATCTTTTCCTTTACTAGGAACAAAAGGTATTACTGGTATTCCCATTCTTCTAAATTCTTGCATCAACGGTTCTCCTGATGCTTTAGCCTCAATGATTACAGATTCAGGTTCCCAAAATTTATATTGATCAAATGCCAGATTTTTTAATTCAGGAAAATCATATTTACCTTTCATTGCATCTAACAACATAAGATTAGCCGCCCCGCCTTCTTGAGGATAGAATACCCCCCACGTAGTAATAGCAGAATAGTCGGCAGTCTCTTTTGCACTGAATGCGGTATCGTAACTTTGTATAACATGCTGTAATGCGGGTACATCTTTTTTCCAAGGTCTCCACCAGTCTCTTTTGATGATAGCTCCTTCTTCTGAAGTGGGGTTCTGCATATACTGTGCAGACCAGTTACGAATGGGTAACGATGCTTTGACTTTTTCTAATTCAGATTTCTCCCAAAATTCTGGCCACAAAGGGTTCCCTGATTCTAAGATTGCAGGAAAAGAAATTAACTTCCACTTGTCTGCTTTTTCTTCCTTCTGATTTCTAATGAGGGTCCCCGTTAAATCATTCTCTGCCCATCTCGTCATAACTAAAACAATAGAGCCTCCAGGTTGTAAACGTTGTCTGGGTCCTGATGCATACCAATCATAACATCTCTCCATAGCATTACGAGATAAAGAATCTTGTTCGGTATGTGGATCGTCAATGATTAACAAATCCGCACCACGCCCTGTGATTGCGCCTCCTACACCAGCAGCAAAATATTCACCACCATGATTTGTTTCCCAACGTCCCTTTGCTTTAGAGTCTTGTCGTAAACGGACATCTCCAAAAATTTGTTTATATTCTCTAGAGTCAATTAAGTTACGAACCTTAGAACCAAATCTAGCAGATAGTTCGGCATTGTGCGTTACCTGCATAATTTTTAATTTAGGGTTCCTTCCAATCATCCATGCTGGGTAGAACACAGAAGCAAATTCGCTTTTAGTGTGCCTAGGTGGCATATTCACAATAAGCCTCCCTTTTCTCTGATCAGATATACGAGTAAACTCTTTAGCCATGATTTGATGGTGCCCCCATTTATTTGGGTCCTTTTCTTTTCTACAAATAAAATCAGGCCAGACCTCTTGAACAAAATATAAAAAATTATCTTGGCAAAGTTTAATATGCTCAATGAGTTTTTTTTCCACCTCAAGTCTTAATTGATCAGTGGATAATAGGTCTTTTTGGATGGGCCCCTTTTTTTCTAAAACCATAGTTTATTCTACCTTACTGCGTTTATGAATCCTGCTCAAGTACACTCTGTAAAAAAAAATAAAAAAAAATAGGGGTCAATTGTGGCAGAAATAAGGCAAACATAAGGTCAACCCTCAAATGACCCTTAGAGCTTCGGCTCGTGGCTCAGGCCTCAAGGGTCACGCCTCTACCCTCGTGGGTATGTTAGATTGTGCGAGATTATCCCTAGTGATAAGTAATGATTATCGCTAGTGATAATCAATTCACTAGGTTTTTATATTATGACCTTGAAGCCCGAGGGTGTGGCCTTGCATGAATTGGAACGCTTCAACCAACCCGCCCGCCGTGTCGGTGTATTGGTGTAAAAACTTCACGCCTCTACCCTCAACGCTGTAGATTTTAAGACCTCGTTGCCCGATGGTCTTTACTAAGATAAACGAGTGACCGCCGTGTTTATTGATGGTGTCGTGCCAATTCAATTGAAACCCGCCTAGCTGTAAATTCTTGCTGTCGTTTGCTTTTAATTCAACCCAAAAAGAACAGCGTTTATAAATACAAAAAACATCAGCTACGCCTTTGACCGTTGATGTCTCAATTCTTAATAGGTAGGCGGTTTTTAATGCTGTTTTAATTCTCTTAAACAATAGAGATTCTTTGTTTTTTGCCATGCTTATCAATACAATTTAAGCGTGTATTTATCAAGTCAACGGACACAAAAAAAGCGGGCGTTTTAAGCCCGCTTTTAATTAAATTATTTTAAGTTTTTAATTATTCATTTGAGCATCTAAAAGCTCTCTACGCTCTAAATGGTCAATTGCATCAAATCCCGTTAAATCGTTGCTTTCAACAAGTTTAGCGGGCTTAGTATTGGCTAATTTTTGAGTACGCTTCTCAAATTTGAGATCATCAAAATTTACATTAATGGATTGATAAAAATCCCGCAATCCAAACTCAAAAATATTATATGCAGTTTTTGGATCGTTGTCCTTTATTGCTTTTAAGGCCTTAGCGTGAATTTTTGTTAATTCCTTAAAGTGTTTTTTTGTTAACATTTTTTTTTGTCCTTTGTTCATTTTATGTCTTATTAATTAATATATAAATACGGCAGAATTAAGGCAAGTTATAACCTAAAAAAAGCGGGCGTTTTAAGCCCGCTTTTAATTAAATATTTATTGATTTATGCTAAAGAATAAGATTTATAATTATTGTACAACAAAGCGTGTTTTTTTGGGTCGTATTCTTCAACCTTGCCTTGCTCATTAATAACAAGATTTTTTTCTAATAAAACTTGATTAACCAAGTCAAAATTTTTGGCCTGATGTGAGGCCAAGTCCCATAATTTAGAATTTAAAACAGATTTAAAAAGATTAATATCAGTACAATCTTTGTCTTTAAGATATCCAATATATTTAAAGATATTTTTTACTGTTTTTTCTATTTCTGTTTTTAGTATTTTTTCTTCAGTCATTTTTTGCCCTTTGTTTAAGTTGTTTAACATATTTAATACATAAGCATATAAATACGGCAGAATTAAGGCAAGTTATAACCTAAAAAAAGCGGGCGTTTTAAGCCCGCTTTTAATTACGCTTGATTATTAAGCAACCTTTAAAACTGGTACGCTTTGAAGCGTTGCGGTGCTGTTTTCTAATAAATAGGTGCTAGCACCAGCACTTTGAGATAGTGCCTTTAGTAAAAATTTATCGTCATTTTCAAGGCGTGATATCCAACTTTTAAGATAAGCAATGGAATTTTGATTGATTGTCTTATCAAGGCCAAAATGCATACAAAGCATATTGGCAGATATTTCAGCAACCAATTCCTCGAGTGCATACTCTAACTGAACATCATCCTTAAAATATTTAACATTTTTTTCAAATCGAGCCGTTCTCGATTTATGACCAGTCCAATGGCTAAGTTCATGAAATAAAACGCTGTAATAATTAAAAGACGCTGATTTATCAGCGACATTTATAAAGCCCGTTTTTTCTGTCATATGGACATAATTTAACAAAGGGCTATAATAACAGCGACCCTCGTTTGAGTGTCTTAAATCAAGGTCTTTGATATTTTTAACAAAGCTTTCAATTTCTGTTATATCAATGACTTGATTTTCTTTTTTAGGTGGTAGCGTATAAGTTGAATTTTCAAAATTCATTTGTTCATAGTTATAAACATAACTAATTTTTAAAAATGAAAATTGCTTGTCTTTGTCTTCGTTTTTATTATTTTTTACAGACTTTTTGAAAACGCCGTAATAAAAAACCGCCGTACCATTTTGGCTTTGACCGTCTTTAATTGTAGCACCTACTGACTGCCACGCTTTTTTTGTAGCGTAGTAAATAGTGGCGTAGTTGTTTTCTTTTTTATTAATACCCAAAGCCCAAAAATTAATGCCTTTATAATTTTTTTGAGTTAAAGCATTTGCGGGCGAACCAATACCCTTAAATGATTTGAACCATTTTAGGCCGTCATTTTTTAGCCCTTCAACAATCTTATTTTTTAAAACTGTCAGAGCGTCCTTTGTTATTTTACTTAATGCACTCATTTTTTTTGTCCTTTGTTAAGTTTATGTCTTATTAATTAATATATAAATACGGCAGAATTAAGGCACAGAACAAAAAAGATTTATTAAAAATCAACAACTTAATTTTTTTATATTATTTCTTTATTTGCCTTGTTTTCGCCATAATGTTTTTTTATAACTTAATCTCATTTAATTTAACAACAAAGGGGTAAAATAATATGCACACACAACAAGAAGCAAAAACAAACCAATACCAAAAACAAAATGACATTGAGTTTAAAAAAAATAAACAAAATATTAATGTAGTTTTAAAAGGTGATAATAAGTATTTTCATGCGAACCAATGTGCTGAATTTACAAAAAATCTTTTAAAATATGGATATAATAATATTACAAGCGAAGAAATAAAAAACAAAGGCGTTTGTTTTAATAAATATTCAATTAATAATGGATATAGCCAATACTGCAGAGACATTAAAAGATTTAACAGCAAAGAAGAAATGTTAGGTTTTATTATTGGATATAACCAAGCAATTATTAATTTAAAATAATAAACAAACGAAAGGAAAAAAACAAATGAAAAAAGATGTAAAAATTATTGAATCTGTGTGGGACGCAATAATGCAAAATACACAATATAAAAATATTGATTTTACTAAATTTAAAAATGCTGAACTTGATTATGAAAAAAAGCAAATTGATTTAGGAAATTATATTTTGACAATTAAACAAAAAGAGGTTGCTTAATAAACAATAAAGGAAAGGAAAATAAAAAATGACTAGCAAACCAATTCAAGCATCAAATTTTATTAGGGGGGTTTTATCGCCAAATATATATAATATTAATAAAAAAGAATTTGAATATATAAGAAATGATAAAAAACTTTATTGTGATAGTTGCGGACATAAAGGGTTTATGTGGGCAGAAAACGACAACTACAAAGACGCAGACCTAAAAAGCAATCAAATTCTATGCCCAAAATGTTTTTCTTGGAATTATTTTGAGGGCGGATATACTGACGACATAAAACATAAAGGAAAATAAAAAATGACTACATTAAACATAAATAACAAAAAGTATTTTGAACCCTTTTTAAAAACTTTAGAGGGTAATACAGATACCAATTTCCATACTTCCAATGGTATGTTAATTGCTTTTAATTTTGGAACTTCCATTCAAATAGAAGAAATGAAAGAAATTTCAAAAAATCATAATGACTTAAATTTTATTAATCCGATAACTTCTATAGCTAGAAAATATCTAATCAAAGATATTTTGAACAATATGAAAGATAAAAAACTAGCCAAAAGAATTAGGGTGAGGTTGTAACAATGAATAAACAGCTATACGAGTGCGTGGCTTTTAATGGTGCGGGACTGATTGCCATGCAATCAAGGGGGTCTAATGAAATTGAAGCGATTAGATTTTGTAAAAATGATTTGCGGGATAAACTTTGGAAATCACAGACAAAGTTTTATTATGATTTAAGAAATTTTAAATTTATTATTGATATTGTTAAGGGGGTGGACAATGTATAAACCCGTGCAAAAACTTTTAAGATTTGATAATTACAAAATGCAAAAATCGGTCAAGTTTGGTTATTTGTCGGTTATATTATATTTAGCACCCTATAAATTAAGCGGTGTGAATATATGTCCAAAGGCAAGCAAGGGGTGCATTGCAAGCTGTTTAAATTTAAGCGGGCGGGGTGTATTTGATAGCGTGAAGCTGTCCCGCTTAAATAAAACAAAATACTTTTTACAAGATAGAGTTAAATTTTTGAAACAATTAGATAGAGAAATAAAAAACTACTATAAACGGGCAACGGCTTTAAATTTAAAATTAAATGTTCGTTTAAATGGGACTAGCGATTTACCGTTTGAACGGTATAGATTAGAGAATGGTTTGAGTTTAATGGACAATAACCCTACAATTGATTTTCATGATTATACGAAAATTAAGAATAGATTGAAGGACGCTTTACCGAAAAATTATCAATTGACATTTTCAAAAAGTGAAAGCAACGACAACGAAATACAAGAACTAATAATGACCACGAAACAAAATATTGCGGTTGTTTTTAATAAACTGCCTAAAACTTATTTAGGCCGTAAAGTAATAAACGGGGATTTAAACGATTTGCGTTTTTTAGACCCGAAAAATTCGATTGTTGGATTGATTGCTAAAGGTAAAGCAAAAAAAGACAATAGCGGGTTTGTAATTAACATTTAACAACAAAGGAAAGGGAAAATAATGCGTATAGAAGAAATTAAGTTAATTAAAACTACTAAACGAGATAAAAAGTATAGCTGGTTTGATATTGAATCAAATATCGAAAAAGAATACAACCAAAAAAATCTAAATAATGTATTGGATTCTTTACAAGATAAGTTTAAAGAAAACAATATTACATATATTGAGGGTAATTTTTCAGGTGGGCATGACGAAGGGGGGTTTGATGACGCTGATTTTTATGATGAAAATCTTAAAAAAGTAGAACCTAAAAATCTTACAGCATCTTGGGTTACACAATATTTTGTGTATAAAAACGAAGAAAATAAAGAAATAAAATATTATGTTTCTGAATATTCGAAAAATATAGATTTATTGCAACTAAATAGTGATTATAGTGCAATGTCAATATTGTACGGAACAGGAGCATTGAGTGAATACGGATCCTTTGCTGATGAATTCCATGTAGATGGAGAAGTAAAACTAAACGTAATAACTAAAAAGTATCATGTAACTGGTAGTCAAACAAATGAAGAATCTGAAGATATAGAACAGGAAGGATCGGTAGCATAATGTCCACACCTGTACATCATGCACAATCTTCAGTTAAAAATTGGGGTGGTCTGTTAGAAGACTACCTACCAATACATAATTGGTTTGACGATACTAAAGCATATTTCCCAAACTTTAGACATAGAGCATTAAAGCATCATTCCTTAGGTATTAAAGAATGTGTTGAAAAGTTTGGAGATTACATCACTAATAGTGATGGCAAAAAAGTACCTGTTAAACTAATTGGTGAACAGCATATTATTGAAGACTGTGGATTTATCCCATCAATACAAGATTGGCTTTGCAACATAAAACCAAAAGAATTTATGTATAGAGCAAAAAAACTTTCAAAGGAGAACAATTGAACAGACAAGAAAAACAATTAGAAATATTAAACAAAGTATCACAAGAAGCATTAGATGAACTAGAGAGTAAACGAGGAAAAGAACCAGACTTTATTAAAGAGTTCTTTGATTGGGTGACTTTAGTACGTAAAAAACTAAACAAATATTTAAACTAAATGAAAGAAAGGATAACAATGATTAGTGCAGAAATGACTACAGACTGGCAGAAATTAGTAAATAAACATTTAGTTGGAAGAAAAATAGTTAAAGTAGAATGGTTAAGTCCTGAAGAAACAGAAAAAATTCATGGGTGGAGTCAGCAACCTTGTGAAATCTATTTGGATAATGGAACTATTCTAACACCAAGAAGCGATGACGAGGGTAATGAAAGCGGGGCAATAGGAACTAATTTAAATGACCTACCAATAATTCCAACTTTTAGGGAAGATATTGAATAATTTTAAACAACAAATGAAAGGGTAAACTAAAATGAACGAATATGAAAAAATAGAGTGGGTACACAGCCAATTGTCCGAATTGCAAAATGGTATTGAGGTAGATTTGGAAACTATGCAATCTTTTATTGAAGATATAAGAGAAAACTATTTCAATAAAAATGGAAATTTAAACAATAAATGGAAGGGTAAACAATGAAAACAAAGCTAGTAAGAATAATAGAGGATATATGCCAAGATCATTTAGATAACATAAATATAGATGATGTCGCAAAATGTGAAGATCACCATGATCTTTATTTATTAGGCAAATGGGACATGGCACAAGAAATAATGGAGTCAATCATAACTAGTGAAAGGGTAAAATAAAATGAAAAAACACAATAAACGACAACTATATGTAGGCGGATATGATAAAGTTACACACTTTAAAACGCTATCGTTGAAAGTATCGGAGTTTGAAAAAATAAACGATATAAGCAATGAGGATTTTAGAGGGGTGTTATCCCACGCCCAAACAATTTATTTTTTAATTGATTTTTATAATCAAAAAAAGATTAAAAAAGTAATGAAACAAAATGAGATTGAAAGCATATTGCCCTACGATAATAAACTTATAACTTCTTGATCTCAACAATGACTGAATTAGGTATAACAGTAACTTGCGAAACATCTTCAATTGTGCCTAATTCCGCATTAACTAAATTATAATCAGCAAAAACTCGAGTAATACCTTTAGAGGTAGAATATAAATGACCTTTAGTAACGCAAACAGGCAATGACATTTTTGATAAATCTTTACAAGATAGCCATGAACTATCGGAAACGATATCAAGCCATTTTATTTCAACTAATGGATAGCGTTCAATTTCTTTTTTTGCTTTTTTATTTATTGTTATTTTTCTTTTTTTCATCAATTTTTATGCTTACTGTGCCCACGCTTGTATTTAAAAACTTTGCATTATGTACTTCATTAAACAAAATAAAAAAATCTTTAGGTTTTTTACTCTGTAACAATTTTTTCTGGCGTAATGTCAATAATCGATTTGTTTTCACTTAGCTTGTCCTCTAGCTCGGTTAATCGTTTTTCTAACTGTTCTCGGTTCATTCCGTCAATAGTAGAGTGCATGATTTCCGATTTAGCAATCAATTGACCCGACATTTGTACAATGTTTTTTTGGGCGTTGATAGAGGCGTTATATTGGTTTTTACTTTCAGCACCATCTCGCAATTTTTCAAAAACTTTATAATTTCTTAATTTATCTGTTTCATATTTTTGTAATTCTTGTGATAATCTTTTTTCTAAGTATCTACAAACATGTGGATTTAATTCAGGATTAGTTAATCTACTTCCCATTTCATAAGGTTTTTTTCCAACAGGTGCAGTAAACCCCGCCTCAACACAAGCGTCTGCTTTGGACATTTGACCCCAGTTGGCCACAAGTACATCAACAAACTTTCGTTGTTTAGGTGTTAGGTCAGCAGTTGTTTTAACGACATTTCTTTTTTTTGTCATATCAGGTTAATACAGTATATCAGAACATTTTCCTAGTTTCCTAGTTTTATAGGCAATCTATAGAAATTAAAAAAATATTTTTTATTTTTGTATATTTGCCGAAGTAAGAGATTAAATAACTGTTGATTAAAGCCCCTTACACTAAATATTACTAATTGTTACAATAAATAACTGTTGATTTACCTATGTTTTCCCAGAGTTGACAAAGTGTCACACCTAAATGACCCTTGCTAATCAACACTTTCCTGAAATACTAGGAATTTTCCTAGTATTTTCCTACTTTGAAAATGCTCTTTTATCCTTTAAAATCAATGACTTATTCATGAAACTGCGACAATGTGTCTTAAATCTAGGATTTCATCTTTTTTAAAAAAAGTTTCTAAGGAAGTGCCTTATAGGGGGTAGTTTCAGGAAAAACTAGGAAAACGCTTTAAAATCAATAACTTATTTGTCCTACTTTTTTAAAAAAACTAGGAAACTTCTGGGAATTTTCCCAGCAAACTAGGAAAACTAGGAAAACCCGTGATCCGTGATCCGTGATACCCGAAACTTTACCCACACCCCAAAAACCAATGTTCTTGTATCGTTCTTATCCCGTTCACACAATATGCCATAAATTCACGCAACAGTTGTATAGCCTAAAATAACATTTGACATATGCACCCTAATACCTTATTATTATTCTACATTCATTTGCATAAATGACTGCCCTTTCTACTCTCGTGAGTTATGTTTTCTCAGAGGCACGACTCACGAGAACAAAATAAGTTACTTACAACCCCAAGTTGTGTGGATAAGTTTTTATCCTTTAAAATCAATGACTTATTCCAAATCACACAAAAGCCACAATGTTGCCTTAATCGTGCCACAGTCTTCAATTACACTTATTCTAAGCTAATAAAACAAACGAAAGGAAACAAAATGAAAACAAATAAAAAACCAATGAGTTCAGAAACAGTTAAGGTTGATATGGAAAGATTAGCTAGAATGGGGCTGTTAACTAAAATCAAAGTATATGAAGGTAATGAGCCAACGCTGAAGGAAGCACAAGCGTTTGTTGGTGGTTATGTTGAGGTAGTAAATTTAAAAGAGGATGGTTGTTTGCTAGTTGATGAGGAAGGTTTACTAAAAAATAAAATAGTTAATCTTCAAGCTACTTATCTCTATAATAAATTATATGAGGGCAAAATTGTAGGTGATGTCATTCATATAAAACCTGACGCAAGAAGGGAGTGGTAAAATGGCTAAATTTAAAAGGGAGGATAAATAAAATGAAAATATATGAAATAACTTTTATTGAAGAATGTACTTCAAAAGTAAAAATTGAAGCAAATTCTTTAGAGGAAGCGACAAAGATTGTTGAAAGTGGCGATTTTGTGAATGATGAAATTGTTGATAGAGATCATTTTCAAATCACTAACATAAACGAAGCATAAACAACAAAACGAAAGGATAAAAATAATGAAAACATACACAGTAGAAGAAATAAGAGAAGCAGTAAACCTCGTCATTGGCGATAATGGTTTAGCAAGTGATGAAGTCATAGATGTATTAGAAACTGATGTAGAACAAAATACGAAAGATTACTTAAACAGCAGAAAGAAAAAAAATGACACCCTTAAGTAAATTATCAGAAATTTATATTAAATGGATCGATAAAAATAAACTAGAGAAATTTAGTGCTGACGAGGTATTACTAGGAACGCCTGACCTAACTATAACTCAATCAAATTGGTTGAAAAGATTTATAGAAATTTGGGACAGAACAGAAAACAATAACAGAAAGGAAGAAACTAAATGAGGGATAAATGGATACAGTACCACGCAACAAGATTGAACTTAATTCAGTTTTTAAACTCTCATTTAAAATCGGTTGCTGAGGTAAATGTATATAACAACGGCTCATTAAAAGATGTTCCGCCAAATACAAGTGGCGACCATTCTTTAACCAATGAATTAATGGGTTATGATTTAATGCACGAACTATTAGAAAAACTAACAACGGAGGAAGACCATGCCTAAATATAAAGTAGTCATACACGAAGAATTTGTAGTAGAGGCCGAAGATGAAACAACTGCCATTTGGGACGCTTTAGAAGGCTTAGACTTAGGCTCTATTGCACCAGAGGTGGAGGAAATTAAATGACAGAAGACCAAGCAAGACAAGAGTTTGATAATTTACGGAGTGATGATGAACACTTTGATACTCAATGGGGTTACAACGACCATGAGGCACAAGAAAAATCATTTTATGAATGGTGTTCTTTATATGATGATTTACAACATATCAAACCAATGGAGGTAGCATGAACAATTACATAATAATAACTGATGAAAAAGGTAACAAAAAAACATTTTATACTTTTTATGAATTAATAAAATATATTGATAGTTTTAAGATGTCGTTTTTACCTGACAAATTCAGCTATTCAATTCACGAAGAATAAACAGAAAGGAAAGTAACATGAAAATATACGACATAACCATGAGTACGAGTACCGCTTATAAAATAGCCATAGGGGCAACGAGTGAAGAAGAGGCGTTGGACAAGGCAAACAGCCTATGCTTAGATGACATAGAAAAACAATGCTACGACAGTTGGCAAGTGGACGGATTTCCAATGGTAGTAGAAATAGAGGAGGAAAAAGAATGATCAATTGGATTAATAATAAAATAAAAAAAGTTAAACAAAAAGATATTGAAAGTAACGAACAAGTTATGGAACTAGCTGACTATATTTTTTTTGATTACATACAAGCACACCCCAAAGAAGAAAGTAGATTAGTATTTTGGAACAAAGAAGAAAATTGCGGAAATGATACTGAACAAGGTAGAGAGCTGTATGATTTTATCAGAAATTCTTTAGAAGATAAAAGTAAGGTGTTTCATAAAAACGAAGACAAGTATTTCTGCTTTGTAGAACAAGAGGTAGCATGACCATTATTGTTTTACCGACCTATCAAAAACATTGGATATACACTAAGCCCTATGGACACGACATTGTTATATGGTGTGATACAGGCAAAACGACCATTCAATGTAAATGGCAAGATGTAGAAAGAACTAAAGACGGACGAGTTAAACAAAAGGAGTTAATATGAACACAGGAAATCATTGCATAGGTAAGTTGTGTCCAGTATGTAGATATACAAAAGCAAGTATGGCTCATATGATGGCCACAACTGAATGGGCAAAGAATTTTTGGGCTAAAGTAAAACAACAGTTGAGAGATAAATACTATTTGAAATGATAGGTAAAAATTTCAATGTCATTATTATACGCTTAACTGCCATAATAAAATACTTGAGAGCAAAAAATGCAAAACTAAAAACTAGAACTGTATTTCTAGAAACCAAAATAAGGAGGATAAAGAATGATGGACGAAATGAGAATAAACCAAATCAAAGAACAGCTTGAGTTAATCTCAACTGCTATGCGAGGCGGTACAGAAGACAAAACTATGCACCAAACACAAGAAGAAATACGAATGGAGTTAATTGATTTGAATTTAACGATAGAAGACATATCGGTTACATTGAAAGAAATAGCTCGTAAGTGGAAATAATATTTGTTTATATTTGGCTGATTACGGGTTCAGTACACGAGATAAAAACCACTTTATCTTGCAAGGAGGCCGAACATAAATTAATGCAAACAACAGAGGAAAAAAACCTGTTGTATAAAGGAACGGCTGTGATATTGTACTTTTGTTCAAAAGAAAGGAGTGATTTTTTTAGTGATAAAAAAGCCTAGAGCCGTGATCCGTGTGTCGTCACAGCAGAACATAAGCAACAAGACCCGCAACAAAATGTTCATGGACGAGTGCTACGAAATAGCCTTTGGGCATGGTGCATTTACTAAAAAATACACACACAGGCAAGTAGTTGTACGGCTAAAGGAACACGCCCAAACGGCCTTAAAACTACAAACCATACAAAACATTTTAACAGCAAGGAGGAACAATGATAATGAAGATAATAGACAATTTTCTGCACTATATGAATTCTAGGTGGTATGAGGTGGATTATTACGGCCACAAACCCACTTTAAAACAGCGTTTTAAGACATTCTGGGTGCTCAAATTTGAACGATCTTGGAATGAACGATACAAAGAGTGGAAGAACATGAAACCGTGATAATAACAGTAAGGCCAGAGATAAGGTGGAACCGTAATGGTAAATATTCAAAAGAATTTACAGTTTACAAAGTTAATATAGATGGAATATCCATACCAAATAAGGATAAAGACGCATATTATACAGAAGATGAACAAAAAGCCATAGAGCAAGCATTTAACAACTATAAGGAACTGAGAAATGAATAAATTTACTATGGAAGATGTAGAAGTGTGTATGAGTTTGAGTAAAGACGCTAATAGGGAACGATTAATTAAGCTGTATGCTTATTTAAATTTCCATATTAGCAAAGGGTGGAAGAAGAAAAAAGTAATTGCTTTATTTGAACATATTATGGAAAACTTTTACACTTTTAAATTCAGTAAGTTAGATACCACTAGACATTAATTTCTTGCTTTATCTTTCAGAATGAATAATATTAAGGTCTTTGTAATTGGGGGGTTTTTTGTTATGTTTTACCTTTTGATTACACTGCTCAGCATAAGTAGCTGACCATGCGCATAGGGGGTATTAGAATTTGGAACTCTTCTACCCCCTAGTATACTCTAAAATCTAGTCTTCGTCTTCATCCTTGTCGTCATATTCGTTATCTACAGCGTAATCTTCCTCGCCATTACAAACGCATTTTTCTCTAATTAGATCGATATCTTCCATAATTCTATCTAGAATATCTTCCACTGTTTCATTTTTTATTTTTTTTTTGGCCATAAAGTTATCTCCTCCAAAGCAAATTATGGGGTATGGGCGGGTCTAGGTCAACAGATGGCGGAAATAAATACGGAAGTAATAACATAAGTAGTTGCCTCCACTACCTTTTTTCTTAAATCTTCCATTCGTATTTTGTGGTAACGCTTAGATTCAAAATCTTTAGTATTCCTGTATTTATTGTATTGGGTATAATACTTAGCCCACGCAACTTGTTTATTGGTAAATTTAACATCTAAATTTTGCACAGCTTTAGTGTATCTCTCATTAACATGTTCAGGAGTAAAACCAGCCCAATAACAAACTTCTTCAAAGTCTTTAGATTTGGTTAAGATCCAATTATGAGCTTGAGATTTATAGATACTAGACTTACGATCGTTTTGATCTAAGGATGCATCTTCCAACGCATTACATAATACTCCACGCCAAAGTTTTTGTTCCGATTGAATGTGAGCTGTATTTAATAACACAGAGGCAAAGCTAGTGCCCATAAGTTTTAATAAGGTAGGAGAGTAAGTCACGATAATGTAATATTACGGTTGGGCTTGCCCTTTGTTTAGAAAAATTAGTATAATCTTCATGTACGTCACATATCAGTTTAGTTATTTCCTGTCCAGACCACTGCGAAGTATCTACCGATCTTTGTTTAGGTTCAATATCATAAGGCATGTTACCATTGTATATGTTATTTTGCATCTTTTCCACCCTTGACTACCTTTAATTTCAACACCTTTTTCTTCATTTTAATCTTTTTTTTAGAATTCTTAGACCAAATAGAGTAAATATCCTGTAAAATTTTTTGATCATGGTCATGATAACCAAAACGAGTTCCCATTAAACAACGGAACATAACCCCTGAAATAAAAGAGTACTCTTCCCTATCCAATACCCTTGACAACAAATCTAAACTCCTATGAAAATCGTTCAATGTTCTTTTTTCTTCTTCTGGATGCAGATTTCAATCAGTTCTATTCTTTTTGTTATGTAGTTTGTTTCATATCCTTGCTGTTGGATCTGGTTTTTACAATAATCTAATAAAATCGTTTGTGCTTGGCATAGCTTAATTAATTTATTTAAGGTTCTTTCTTCTACGGTAATAAAGTTTTTGACTTTCGCCATATGATCGATTTAACACCGTTTATAGCTAAGTCAAGACAATAACAACAATTTAAAAGCTTGATTTATAGGCATTTATTGCTTATAATACTTATATGAAGCAATATCATTTTATCGCACATTACGCTGGTAAAAAAATAAATTGTGCCGTAAACGCTAATGGTGACGATAATGCTAAGATTGCTTTCATAAACAAACTTAATAAAGGTGAGTACGAGATGAGTGAAAGCGCTAACACACCTCGGAAAATCTTTATTACATTTGAGGAGATCTAATGAATATAGATCAAAAGCTTTTAGCTGATAAGATCTCATTAGAATCAAGGTGGACTCAAGAATATTTAGAACATGGGTACACAGTTGGTTTGACGGAGATTGAACAAGAGATAAAAGAAATTAAAAATAAAATGATTTCTGACTGTCACAAAGAAGCTCAAAGACTTATGAGAAGTCCAGTAGAATTAGAAGAAGTTTCTACATAAAGGACTAAAAATTATTTTTTAAGTATAGCTGATGTTTTCAGTATAGGAATTCTTTCGCTAAAATTATCTTTTTATAATTGTATTACTGGTATTGAATAAGTGTAGACATTTATCTGTGTATTTTTTCATTTTACCTTCAAAGCAAAAACCTAAATCATGTACGTTAGGGTGCATTTCCCAAATTTTTACATTAAACCTAGATAAAAAATGAACTTCTTCATCAGATTGTGCTTTATAAAATATAGAGGCATCTCCAAATTTTTTAATAACTTTAAATCTGTGATTTCCGTTGAGTAACGTTAAATTATTATCTACAACCATAGGACATAATAATCCCTTATTTTTAATATCTTCTCTTATGGTAGATTTAAAGTCTGCATGAACTCCGTGAATAATTTTTATATCGTCAAATTTAATTAATTGTAATCGTTCTTTGAACACACGGTATAGAGGCCAAATTACTGTACCCACATTTGCAACTTGATTTTTAACTAGCTTGTCCAAAGTTATCCCCTATAGAAACATCTACTACACTAGGAACTTTAAATTCCATGCAATTTTCCATGATGCTTTTTATTTCTTTAGCTTGATGTTCATCTGTAATATTAAAACATAATTCATCGTGAATTTGAAGAATAGGTAAGTGTCCTGCTTCTGCACAAGATACAATAGCTTGTTTAGTTTGATCTGCGGCTGATCCCTGTATTAAACGATTAAGTGCTTTGTAGGTATAAGCTCTCTTCATATTATCTTTACCGTATTTGGCTCTAATATTTTCTTCTGTGTCTGCTATATGTAAACCCCAATCTTTAGTTTCCCATTTGTCAAAACGACATTTTCTACCTTTTTTAGTTCTGATCACACCGTCATCATTTGCCTTTTTCATACAACGATCAGATAACATTTTAACAAAGGGTACTTTACGATTGTATTTAGAAATTAATACATCGGCATCCTCTTTAGATAAACCTAAACTAGAAGATAATTTATTTTTTCCCATTCCATACATTAAACCTAAACCAATAGTTTTGGCTTGAGTTCGTTCAATACCACAAAGATCTGCAACTGTTTGATGAAAATCCGCTGAAGCATTTTCATAAGCGGCAACTAATTCTTGAGAGCCTTCATAACCATCACCAATAGAAGCCGCATAGTGGACTACCATTCTTGGTTCTTGTTGTGAATAATCAAAAGAACCCCACTTACTTCCCTCTTCTGGTAAGAATAAACTTCTAATTTTTGGGCCAAATTCCTTATTTCTAGCGGGTAATTGTTGTAAATTAGGATTGGACATACTTAATCTTCCTGAAACAGTCCCACCATTGTCTGATCTTAATTGATTAATCTCTGCGTGCACTCTTCCTTTGTGTTCGTATTTTAATATGCCTTGCAAAAATGTATTATGAAACTTGTTAATTTCGCGGGCTTGTACAATTAATTTAGATATCCTATGCTTGGAGTTATGCAACCAGTTTTGAGTAAATGAAGGCTCTCCAGTTTTTTCAGTTCTTGGGTATTCGATTTTTAATTTATCGAAAGCTTCTCCTATCTGTCTTGCCGCCCAAATATCTATATCCTTGCCTATTAATTGTTTTATTTCTGACAATTTTACTTTCTCTTGATCACTAAATTCTTTTTTTAATTTCTCTGCTTTTTCTACATCTACTCTAACTCCTCGTTCTCTCATCTTAATTAAATTAGGGAGTAACTTACATTCTAATTCCCAAACTGTTTCTAAACTTTGAGTTTTAATTTCGTGTTTAAATCTTTGCCATAATAGGTACGTGAGCCGTGCATCTTGTTCCGCATAAAACCCTACATGTTCACTTGGTAATTTCCACATTTCAGATTTAGGGTCAACGCCATGATCTTTAGCGGCCTCATTCAAATCTGTTTCCGCTTTAATCTCTCCTAAATAATCACGTGCCACATTGTTTAAAGAATATGACCAACGATTTTCATCAATGATGGCTGCTGCAATCATGGTATCTACAATTTCTCCATTAATTTTAATACCCATGTTACGCAACCAACCTACATCGTACTGAGCATTATGAAATATTTTTGTAGCGGGTAATGCACAAACATCATTCATATATTTAATGACTTGTTCATATATCATATTCCCACCACCAAAATGATTGAAGGGGTAATACGCTTGCCAACCCTCTACGGCTACAGCAAAACCAATTACTTCTCCTTTCCCTGTTGCCCAACCCGCACCTAATTTATCGGAGATGGCATCATCTCTTGTTTCTAAGTCAATGGCTATTTCGTTGTATCCCGATAAATCTTTATACTCTGATGGAGTAGACCAGATACTTTTCTTAAACGTCATGGATAATTGTAAACCTGTCATATGATTCGTTTGTTATACACCTTGTAATTGTTTTTACAAGAAGAAATATCCAATTCAAATAACTCTATACTCATATTTTTTTGTTTCTTTGATCTTGCCGCACCTATTCTATCCCCTATTTTATTAACCCCCGACTTACTTCTACGTACTCTTAAATTCTTAACATCAACCAATCTGCATTTCCCTTTTTTATCTGTAACAATCAGATCAAATGGACACAAGGGGTCTAATGAAAAAGCAACATAAAAACCTCTTTCCATAAAGTAATTAGCTACATATAGTTCTGCTATTCTACCCTTTGCTGAATGGTTCATTATTTATTTATTTTTTGTATATTAGTTAGTTGCTCTATATCTTGATAAGGAACCATAGTTATTTTATCTTTACGACCTTCTCTTTGATAAATCATATAAATACCTTTACCTTTTTTATAATTATTTTCTTTTAGTTTAGTACTAACAAGATGTAATAATTCTTCTCTATCTACTAATAACCAACAAGAAAAACGTTCAAAAACAATAATATCTGCTTTTCCTTTGATCCAACCAATTTTTCCATGAACATTTGTTCCTTCTACCCAAGCAAAATCATCTTGGCAATCAGTATCTAAACGGTTTGTTTTTTTCATCCCCTTAACATCAAATTTTAATAGGGTACCATTTAATTCTCCCTCTAAGTCCCAATGCTCGAATATATCTTGTGTCTTGTTCGCCCAGTTTGGGTTTACTAAAAATTTAGAAAAACTTTTTTCTACAATTTTCCCTTGTTCTCTAAAGCTCTGCCAGCTCATTTTTTATTTAGTTTCCTCCAACTTAAATTAGATAAGTAACAACCAAGTCTACTTATTTGATTCCCATACCATTTCTGTATAGCCATTATCATCCTTATAAATTATGTATTGATTTTCACCATCCCAATAATACCCAACTATTTCTTTATTTTTCATTCTATTGTAATTCCATTATCTAAAACAATTTTTCCATCTGTCTCAATCCAAACTTTAGCCCCACACGGTAAAGGTTTGTTTGGAGAATAAATTAATTTAGATTTTCCAAAAATATCTACTTCGTTCGCGTAAGTATTTGATTTAGAAGTTTTAACTGTGATAACAGGTTCTTCTGTTCCATTTTTTTTATTGGATCGAATAACATGTTGGTTAATATGTATTTTTTTTTTCATTTCTCATCTCTTCTATTTCTAATTGACAGTAATGTATAATCTTTTTAAGATCTTCTACTCCATTTTTATCTTTATACCGCACCACGTATTTGATCACGTTTCCTTGAAAAAACGATAGATGGTTAGCTGTTATAAAGGTATAGGGTTGTATTTTATGTTTAGAATAATGGTCTCCACCTTCTTGTCGTAACGATGGAAACAACTGTTTAAACATGTTTGGATCGGTCATTGTATATTTTCTCCTGTTGGTAAGTTAAATAATGTTTCCCTATTGGGTAGTAATAACGATCAGTAGAGTAAAGAATATGTACACTATCTATAGCTCTAGTGACAGCCGTGTAGATAACTCTGTTCTCATCTATTCGTTCCTGTTTATTCTTCCTGTTATAGTCTGAGGCGTAATCACATCTATTAAATAATAATACATGATCTGCTTCGTCTCCTTTAACGGAATGAATGGTGTCTATAATAATCTTAGGGTCTTCCTCTAAAGTCTTCTGTCCGTAGCGTTTTAATAAACTAACAAAATATAATTTACGGCTAGGTATAAAATTTCTATTTAAAACATGCATCCATGTTTTAGTCTTCATATCATCAGGCATATCTAATCCACATTCTTGTGTTAAGTAGTCTAAAGTATATTTGGTGTACTCTGATTGATCTTTCCAAAACAAATCTTCTCTAAAGCTAGGGTTTTTAAGTTCTCTTATGTATTTAAAAACCATCTGTGCTTCTTTCTTATTAATAGCTTTACCTTTAGTTAACGCTGTCCATGCTCTAATAGCTAACCATTCATTAGCATTAAAAGATTTGTTTCCTTTATTATCTGAAAAATAAAAACCCTCTTTTTTAGCCAGCATACGTAGTTGGTTAACTACTCTGTTTACTCTAGCTAAAAAGAACCATGAGCCGTGATACTTGGAGAAATCAATTTCCATAAAGGACAGATAGCGTTTAACCGCTCCTGTTTTATTAGGATTAAACCTAAAATCTTTCTCAATACTATCGGTAATGTCTTTTCTAATCATTTGTGAAAAGTTATGAATATTAGAGCCAAAGCGATACGTTTGACGTAATACTACTTTCCTACCAGGAAAATAAGTGGTAAAATATTTAGGGTCTGCACCATTCCATTTATAAATAGCCTGATCATCATCCCCTGCTAGATATACTCTCTTTACATTTTCTACGATCTTATAGATGACTGACCATTGCAAGGGAGTAAAGTCTTGGGCTTCATCTAGTATTAATACTTCAATCGGTGGGAAGCTTACTTCGTCAATAGCTCTCTCAATCATATCCGTAAAATCAATTAAAGGGTTGTTGTAGTTAGATCTTTTAAACGCTTCATAGGCAGTAATCTTTTTTTGAAATAGATCTATATTGTCTTTTTTATAAGACTCTTCTTTATATACGTCTATAGAAGGCCTCATCATGTTTCTTGATTTATCATAAATAGATAAAGACCAATCTTTATATACAAAACCCTCATCATCTAATCGTTTGTCAGTATGCTTGATAATGGTTTCTTCTAATGCAAAATCAATCATACATTCCTTAATATCAAAGATGTTTTCATTAAAGTAACGTCTGCAATATTTATGTAAGGTTTGAAATCTACTAAATTGTTGCTCAGAAAATTGTGGAAAGGCTCCTAGTGTTCTCTTTCTAGCGGTGTCTACTGCCTTGTTAGTAAAGGATATAAAAGCTATTTGTTCTGGGTCTACTCCTTTTTTTAAATACTTACGCACTACTTTCTCTACTAGCGTAGTGGTCTTTCCTGTTCCTGGAGGCCCATAAATCTTTACCGTTTTACGGTAAATCTTTTTAAGCTTGAGGGCTTCTAAATTTTCCCGTGTGGTATGCATCATCCATTTCAGATACGTTATCTTCCTTTGGTTTAACTTTAATTGATTGTTGGTTTACAAAATCTGGCATTTGTACTGACCAAACATTCTTAACACCTTCTACATAATCTACACGAATACATTCTAATAATTTAATTGCATCTAAAGAAGAATTAAACACTCTGCTTTTTTTATTCTTAAACCAATCATCCATGGTAGATCGTTTGAAGTAGCACATGTTTGTTTTAGAATCTAATATAACGTAACCATCTTTTAGTTTATTAAAGTCATCTACTTCAATAGTGTCTTCAAAGAAATCTTTTAAACCTTTATAACGTGCGTCTTCTAATGTTTCTTCAAACTGCATGTTTTTATTTTCTTTTGCACGTACGGTTATTTCTTTTAATAATAATTCAAAAGGAGCTGGGCCTCTCTTTGGTTTGGATAAGGTCATCCAATAAATCCCATACTTTAAAAACTTAACTCTCCAACACTTTTCATCCTTCATATCTTCTGGAGTAACTACAATATGGTTTCCATCATAATCAAATTCATAGTACATCGTCTTTAAATCTTTAACGTAAGTAATGTTAATAAATTTATCTATAACAGAAGGTGTTTCTGGTTGAACCCCTAACGTCCTCATTTTACATAATTCTTTATTACAGATGCTTTGTAGTTCCTGATGTTTAGGAGGACATTTATAAAAGTAACCTCCTTTTTTAATAGACTTTGCTAAGCTGGTGACTTCTTTATCATCTAAAGGTCTTGAAAATATTTCTGTATTTCTTTTTCTAGCTATAGTAATTAGATCTTCTACACTAATCGCTTCATTCTTTTTTGTTTCTAAAACAAGGACATTGAATAGTAAATTGTTTCTATGGTCTCCATGCCACTTCTCATTAATTAATTTCTGTACACAAGGTGGATACTGTGACCACTGTGTTTCGGGTTCATAAGAATTTTCTTTAAAGTTTTTTAATGCTTCAATGGTCGTTATCTTCTCTTGTGCTAACTGTATAAAACTTGCACATAACATTCCTCTTCCATCTTCATTAAATGCGTATTCAGCTGCTGCATTAGCATTACTATAAGGCATACCTACTGCCTTATTCATGGGAAATACTTCATTTGACATAAAGTATTTGTCATTCCATTTATCTAATACAGATCTAATTTCTTTTACGTTTGTCCAATCTTTTAAAAATAAAAATAAATGTAGTCCTCCAGATTTAGATAATACTGGAATTAAGGGTAAGTTGGTTGTTTTAATTAAATCAATATATTTTTTAGTAGAGTATGCTGTGTAGTTTTTTGGATCTATATCAATGCAACCCCATTTAGCTACCTCTCCTTTTTCAGGAAGTATACCAATTTTATATTCCCCTTCTAAATGACCTTTCCACAGATCTTCCGTAACAGGTTCATGGAGCGTGGTATATTTTGCTTCTTTCTTACCACGCTCAGTGACCACCCCCGTAAGGGTGGCCTCAATGAACTTGGAATCATCTCCAGCAAATAGTTCAGCTAATTGCTTATGCATAAACTAAAATGGAACTGATTCGCTATTGCTTATTTGTTGTTTTGGTTCATCTTTACCAAAGTCAATCTTACCAAAGATATCACTCTTCATTGCTGATTCGTAAAATCCTTTGGTAGCTTCTAAGGTACTAACCATGTTAGGTTCGTTTAAAAATTTATCAAACTCAACAACCCAACCATACCAAAAATTCTGTGAATTAGATTCTTTGGTAGTCTTTAGTCTATAGGCTTGTGACCAAGCTGGTGGATTGAAAGAACCATTTTTACCTTTCAGTCTTCTACTTTGAATCATAGAATTCCAGGTTTTAGATTTTTTCTTTTGAGTTGATTTCATAGCAATCAAAGCGGTCTCTATAGGACTGTAGCTGTTGTCCAATAAATACACAAAATGATTACCTGTATCTTCCACATAATTACCATTAGGTAATCTGTCTTTACCATCATCGCCTCTTTTAGTTTGGGTCAAGATAGAAGTGTCTGTGTGTATACCTACTGGTCTACCTAGACTGTCTCCTTTATCTTTCCACTCATTAAAAGTGTTGATGTATAAACAAGGTGCAACAATAATTCCATCTTTACCTTTGTAAAGATTTCCTGTTACCTCATTATAGATGTCCCCTTGTTTTGCATCCTTTATGTATTTACCATCACTCTCGTCAAGTACTGGTGAATTAGCATAAAGAATTTTCAAGATAGGTAATCGTACGTCCCTTGCGGTAACAAACTCACTACCTTGTCCTGCTAGTTCTTCCAAATTGAATTGCGCTGGAAGAGGCGCTTCTTTTTTGACAGCTACTTCTTTGGGAGCAGCTTGTGTCATACTTTCTTTACTCATGTTGTCTCCTTATTGTTTCGTGGTTATTTTAGTCTTGTTTGCAATGTAAACACCGAATAAATCGGAAGGAACATTTTTCCCTTTTTGTATTTGCTCTTTTACAAAAGCTTTTAGGGTCATCGGTTCCACCTTTTCGGCTTGCTTAACATTATGACCTTTTAATTGTAATTCGTCAACCAATTGTTTTGCAATTGCATCTTCCGAACGGCCAAATGTTAATGTTACATTGTTCTTAATCAAGTCCCCGTGACCATTATCACGTAGCCAATTAAAGGCTTCGTCTATTCTGGATACTGGGATTTTAGCGGCATAGAAAGGCCTGACCTCCACGGAAGAACCATCTTCCAATTTGATCATGGCTAATCCGCATGATTGCATTAAGTTAGGGATTGTCTGTTCAGATAGAAATGTCTCTGCTTCTTTTTTCTTTTTTACTTGTTCTTCTAGCGTGGCTATTTCAGTCTGAAGATCCAATAACTCTTTGCAAGATTTGGCAATATCTTTTGATTTGCCCGTGTCAACCGTAATTAGGGCTGATTCTGCTTCTAAGTCCATAAGAACCTCCTTTTGATTCGTTTATAAATTAAGGGTTTGACTTTGTAAAGAAAATAATTTAATTATTTTTTAATTCAACTTAATTGAATAGAAACACGAAACATGAAACAAGAATTTAAATATAAGACTACGCCTTTTGAACACCAAAGAGAAGCTTTAAAAAAAGGTGCAACCTCTTTTAATTTCGCATATTTTATGGAGATGGGAACAGGTAAAACAAAAGTCGCTATTGATAATGCCTCTTATTTATTCTGCGAACAATTAATAGACACTGTAATAGTAGTGGCACCTAACTCTGTATACCGTAACTGGGAAAAAGAAATTGAGATGCACAGTTCGGTAGATTATAATATTACTTTACATAAAGTAGATAAAAAATTTAACTATCAATTAGATAAATTAAATTACTTTCTTATTAACGTTGAAGCATTGAGTCATAGTAGTGGAGTGCAAGCGTTATCTAAAATTATTGGACCTTTAGGAAATAAAGCAATGATGATTATTGATGAATCTACTACTATAAAAAATAGATCCGCCAAACGAACCAAGCATATTATTAAATTAGGGGGGTTAGTTAAGTACAAAAGAATTTTAACAGGTTCTCCTATTACTAAATCTCCTTTAGATTTATTTAGCCAATGTGCTTTTCTAAATACTTCCTTATTAGGCTTTGATTCGTTTTATACCTTTCAAGCTAGATACGCTGTGATGAAGCAAATTAATATGGGTGGTAGATCTGTTCTACTACCACAATACTTCACTAACTTAGACGAACTAGAAAGAAAAATAAAATCATTTTCTTTTAGAGTTAAGAAAGAAGATTGTTTAGACCTCCCAGCAAAAGTATACCAAAGAAGAATGGTGCAGTTACCAGAAGAACAAAGGAAAGTGTACGAACAATTAAAGAAGAATGCGTACAGTGTCCTAAAGGATAAAGAAGTAAGTTTTGCTAATAAGCTAACAGAAATACTTAGATTACATCAAGTAACCAACGGGTTTGTTAAATCAGATGATGGCTCTATTAGTACTTTTGATAAATGTCCTAAATTAAAAGAATTGTTTAACGTATTGGAAGAAGCCGAAGGTAAGTTTATAATATGGGCTAACTATGTACAGAACATAGAAACCATAATTAAAAAATTAGGAGAGGCTTATGGTAAAGAAAGTGTGGTCAGTATTTACGGTGCGATTACTACAGAGCATCGTCAAGAAGCAGTCAAACGTTTTCAAGACGATCCTAAATGTCGTTTCTTGGTTGGTAACCCTAGTACTGGGGGTTACGGTCTTACTCTTACTAGCGCCGCCTATGTTGTGTATTTTAGTAATTCTTACAATCTTGAGGTACGCCAACAATCTGAAGATAGAGCTCACCGAATTGGGCAGACTAGGAATGTTGTATATATTGATTTACTTGCGGAAAAAACTATAGACGAAATGATTGTAAGTGCTTTAAAAAGAAAAGTAAAAATAAGTTCAGAAACTTTAGGGGAAGAAATTAGAAGCTGGATATAAAAGAGCGGGACACGAAATCCCACTCGCCTTCATTGTAAGGTATCATTATTTAGGATTTGGATTGCTTGGTCTAGGTCTTTCTTTATATTTAAACACCTGGTTTAGATTTATCTTCTAGGCAAGTAGAATATATACCAGTGACAGTGATACGGTTTTGTATTGCTATATTTTCCATTTCTTTTCTTTTTTTAATAGAAGCATCATTACATTTTTGTTCAGTTGAATAATACACGGGTGGGTTTTCTACCATAGGTATGCACATTTCTTGTCCAATTGGGTTAATATGACATAACATAACTATCATAATAAAAGTTCCCATTTTATTTTAAAATTTATCCATACTATTCATATTTTTTTAGTTAGAGCTTGTATGTGACCCAATGTTTTTCCTTTATTAGATCCAGCCTTAATAGTGTATCCAGACCCATTAGCATTGATGTCCACTTCTTTTCTATTGTTAAATAATATTTTATCTACTTGGCTTTTAGAAGGTTTTAAATAAGCTCCACCAATATCTTGTAGACCTGTTTCTCTATTTAAAAATTTATATTCTATTTTAGTAACATCAAAATCTTTTGTAATTTTTTTACAGATCACTTCAGGATCAAACTCTCCACAAGAGTATACATCAAACTGCATTAGTGCTGGAGACGGTTCATCCCAAACATGCATTACAATGTGAGACGTTTCAATAATAGCTGCTCCTGTAATTCCACGATTACCTGGAACGTTATGATAGATTACATAAGGACCCATTAACACTTTCATGTTAATAGATGTAATAAAATCGTTTAACCATTCTGTTAGATATGCTTCGTCCATAGGAGGACGGATAGCTTCCGCTCTTACAATCAAATGCTTATGCACTAATAAACCTTCCTTCATTAAGGAAGTTTATAATACTTTTCGACTCTTGAAAACCACCTATCCTCATATTCTTTAAGAATATTTTCATCCAGTTCAAAAGACTGAAACTCTATGTCCTTAGTACAGATGGCTATGAGGCCTCTCGTGATCGGCCCATATACTTTTTTATGAGCAAGGGCATAAGCTGCTATCTGGTAGTGGTAGTCTTCTACATACTCTCTCTTCTTAAAACGATTAGACTGTTTAAAATCTATAATAGTAGGCTCTCCTTTGTATAGAGCCACGAGATCCGTGGATCCTGCCCATTGACCCTCATAAGCTAGGTTCACTTCACTTCCGTATACAATCTTTAACTCTGGTAAATTCTGTATGATGGTATGTGCCATTAAACGAGCCTGAGCCCCTTCTTTTGATAGATTCAAGTACCCGCGACCATTGATATAGTTTTCTAAAACAAAGTGCATCTCCGTGCCTCTATTGGAGGCCTGAGTGGTAATGGCTTGAGCTTCTTGGTAGCCTACTCGTTCTCTCCAAGCATCTAGGGTCTTTGTCTTCTCTGCTGATTGAGTGGCTGATAATATGGTGGTTACGGAGGGGACTTTCTTTTCTCCTACCGCATAGGTCCGTGGGCCGTGAGTGTCGTCCCGTTCATAAGGGACATAAGAATATTTATGATCCCATCTAAAGTCTGTGATGGTGAAGCTGCTATCATTTCTAATTATTTTCATCTGATAAGGGTTTATTTACCAGAATTTTTATTTAATTGCTACTTTTTAAATTTTTTAATTTATTAGTCATTCCTGGAAGATTGGTTATTCTATCTTCTACTTTTTTATTTTCAGCATAATAACCAGTATCTTTAATTTTAGCTTGTAAATCTTTATTTAAATTTTTTATTAAATTTAAAGTTTCTTCAGAAGCTTTATTCTCTTCTAATTGTTTTTCTAAATATTTTAAAGTTATTTCCATTTGTGCTCTAGGTGGAGTTAGATAAAACGAATCACTTTGTTGAAGCGCCATATAATCTTCATTAAATCCAACTGGTGGTTTTATTTTAACATCATTTTTTAAATCATCAAAAGCTTTTACAATTTCTGGATTATTTAATATTCCATTTTTTTTAAAATCAACTGGATTAAAAGGAAAAAAATCTACTGCACTTGTATCCATACTATCAAAAGGTTCTGAAGGATTAGTACTTACTTCTGTTAAACTTCCAGCTGATTTACTAGTATTTTCTTCTTCACCAGGTGCGTCAGTTTGTTTGGATATATCAGTATCTATTTTTAATACTAAGTTTTTTTGTAATATTAATCTACTCCCATGATCTCGTCTTATTTTTTCGCCTTTAAATAGCTGATAATCTTTCTTTGAAGTACTTTCATAACCTCTATTTTTAAACGCTTCGAATGCTTCCTTAGATGTAAAATCTTCTGCAACTACATAGGATATGTTATTTTCTTTTGCTATTCCCGCTATGGTATCTAGTAATTTAGTTGTAGCTTTGTAATTAATACTTCCAATTTCTGCTATATATAATGCTTCTACTCTTTTTATCCTAGCTTTAGGATCATCTGTTTTTTCAATGCTAGTATCTATATAGCTTTTTGTATATTTTTTTATTTTTGCACCTGCTATTGGAAGACCTTCATTATCTATTGCAAACACAGGATATCCTCTAGCTATGTCGTTATTAGTTGTCCTTTCCCCGATGGCATCATATGCTGCAGATGTTATAAAATCAATTCCCTGTAACTGAGTAGTGTATTTATTTTTAAATTTTTGTGTCTCAGCTTCACTAAGTTCATCTGGATTAACTCCATCAGGATAGGTATTTATTTTATATTTATCAAACAATTTATTCTGTAATTGTATTTCCATCTGTTTTTTTGTTGAGTTAGGCATAGGGGCATAACCAGAGTTCATCTTTTCCTCAAAACCTTCTATTCCACCACGTGTCACAAGTAAATCATTTAATAACTCCTTGTCTAATGTGGTACTTGCGCTTAAATTCTCACCTAACAATTCCTTAGGTTGGTTAGATACTTTATCTTTAGTTAAAATGCTTGTGTCTGGAGTAGTAGGCATATTAAACCCCTCATTTTGAATAGGCGTAGGGGCTGGATTCATTCCAGGTAATATAGTTGTTTTTTCTGGGACGGGAGTAGCTAAGGTTTGATCTTGTTGGCCTACAGGCATCGGAGTTATTATTGGTTTGGAGATTGCTTCTTTTCTTTGCTTCTCTATGTCTGTAGCGTCTGGTGCAAATACTTTTCCTGATGGAGTGTCGGTTGTTCTATTAAATATTTCTGAAGTAGGTCCCATGATAGTTCGCATCAAAGCTTGTTGTGCCATGTTAGGATTTACTACTCCTTGATTTTGTAAACTCTTAATTCCTTCGGTAGCTGCTCCAGTTCCTAGGGCCGTGATCCCTGCTCTAGTTAGAAAGGAGGCAAGAGGAAATGCTACAGGTAAAGGCATTTAACAATCTCCTAAAATTACCAACTCACCTTTAACCATTTTTAATGAGTCTTCCAAATAAAACTATAAGCGTAATAATCAATGCCCCCATACCACCAATCATGCTCCATAATATTCTGTCTACTTTTTTTTCTATCTTATAGATAGCACAACTCATATGCTTTAAATGATTATTTTTAATAATCAAAATATCTTTTTTTAAATTATCTACTCTGTTGTATAAGTCTACCATGTGTTCATCTAGTCGTGATTTTATAATCCGTTTCATTATTGTCCCCTAGCTATTGCTTGGCCTGTTGTGTCAAAAGGGAATAGCCCCTGATACTTAGCTCCTGTGTTTTGTTGTGGTGCCATAGGTGCCATAGGTGAAACTGGTGCGGTCGGTCTTTGTGAAAGAACTTGATCTGGATTTGTTACTTGTGTGTTTACAGGTTTTAAATTTAATTTTGTTGCATCTGGTGCCTGTGGTCTTTGTTGTAATTCTGTCATAGATTTATTTAATTCTTCTTCATCAATTAAACCAGCAGCTCCTAATCTTCCTACTAATTGACCAAACGCTATCCTAGCCTTTGGTGCGCTAGGTGCAGTAAGACCTTCTCTTAAAAATTTATTAAATTTAGGATTAATCAACATTTGTCCAATTGCTTTTGGTCCTAATAAAATAGGAGCAGCTAAAGCGAATTGAGTAGTGGGATCATTTAACGTTAGTAAACTTCCAATAGCCCCCGCTTGAGATAATTGAATAAATACTCCTCCAGGTAATCTTCCTTCTTTAGAAATAACTCCTTGTGAAAAAGACAAAAGATTTTTTAATTCATCTAATTCAGCAATTTGCTTTTTGCTGAAAAGTCCTGTTTTTTCAGCAAACGTTCCTTTGTATTTTTCCATAAATGAACCCAATTTACTTGCACTTAATACATTTTCATATTGTCCAATAGTTCCTTTAGATTTGTCCATCATTTCTTTTAATAAATGTCCTTGAAGAGATTCTTTTAAATTTTTTGCAGCTAATTGATCTAGCAGTGGTTTTCCAGTAACGTTCTTCATCTGTGTTAATTTTTGAATAGATTCTAGTGTTTTAGATACAGTGTAAGGTTTGTCACTTCTAGATACGATAGCATTAAATATGTCATCTGGATTTTTTAATAATATATTACCCAATATTTTATCATTAAATGTTTTTAAACCCTCTCTATAAAATTGATTGGCTGTTTTTAAAGAATCTTTTACTGCACCTATTTTTCCTACAGATGTATTATCTATAGCCTCTGTTATTTCTTTAGCTATTTGACCTTGAACATATTTAAATTTATTATTATCTTTTGCTGATAAATCTCTTCCTAATGCTAATATATCGGAACGAAGTTGATTTGCTCTTCCAAAAGTTATTTTAGAAGGACCTTGTGCATAATCTTTAATTAAATCTACCGTACCTTTATATGTTTTTCTTCCTGGTAAGTCTTTTAATATACTTTTTAAATTATTTTGTAATGGTTTAATATCTACAATAGCAGAATTTTTTAACCCAGAGTTAGCTAAATTTTTTTCTACTGTTTTATAATAACCTTTAACCGCACTATCAAATAAATCTTGACTATTTGTTAGATTCTCTTTAAATAAAAGACCCAAGTCTGTTTTGTCTGCAGTTTTTATAAGATCTGCTGTAAAATTATCCATGGCGGACGAAGCTACTTTTTTAGTAGCTTCTTTTGCAGTTAATAAAGAACCAGAACCAAGTATAGAATTTTCCGCAATGTTTTCAGCAATATCTATAAAACGATTTTCTGCTACAATACCTGGCGTTAGTACTGCATTGTCTGCAGCTTTTAATATGTCATCAGAATAACTTCCAGGACTTGCTTTTATTTTTTCGATTTGAGTTTTTAATGTTTTTTCAGCTTCATCCGCCATTGAAATTAATTTAATTTTTGGTCCTAATAATTTAGATACGTATTGAGCTCCTTTAATAGTTAACGGTCCTCCAATAACTTCTCCAACAGCTCCTTCTATGGATGCTCTTACTACTTCTTTTACTACATCATCTTTTGGATCAAATGTTTGAGCAACGGCTGCCCCTGTTCCAGATCCAGCTGCAGATCCAAAAGAACTTTTTGCTAGCTGCATTAAAAAAGGTCTTGCTAAAAATCCAACGCGTGCTGCTGTAGCGGGTAATGCTAGACCCCCAGATAATACAGTTCCTCCAATTGCTAAACCAGCTTCTAGTAATAATCTTTTAAAAGATGGGGAGCCTAAGAAATCATCTGTCTCTGTAACAGTTTGTTGATTTGACTTAGGTGTGTTTTTTACAAGTTCACCAATTGCTTGGCTTTCTTGTTCTGTAGGATTTTCTCCTTGAATTTCTACTGGACCTATACCCTCAACATTAATTAAACCCATTATTGTACTTTCTGTAGTCCGTTGTTAGTAAATTTATACATAGGCGCACCCTTTGCATAATTTATTTTAACTTCTGGTTGTGGCTGTGCTTGTTTTTTCGCTCCAGGTAAATACTTTTCTAAAGGAGATGTTCTTGGTTTAATATCAGCACCACCAGTTTCAAAATATCTATTTAAATCTTGTTCGTCCATACCACCCAACGCACTACCTACAACAGAAGTTAATTGTTTTCTAAAATTTATTAAACCTTTTATTAAATCCTGGTCTGTTTTTCCAAGAGAAGTTCCTAATTCTTTTTTCAATCTTTCAAATTCAGGTGTAGTTACCGCAGCTCCTGATCTATCTTTTAAAGTAATGTTAGTTAATGTTTGTATTAATTGTCTAACTTCTCTTCCTTGTGCCCCTACTAATATATCAGGTAAGAAAGCCCCAGTACCAAATCCAGTAATATTACCTGTTTTTGATAATAATTCGTCTACTTTATCTTCTGCTAATCCTAATGAACTTAAACTACCTGCTGCTTTTGATTTTACTACAGAATCTCGAACATCTTTTAATCTATCTGATTCCTTAGAAGTAATAGTAGGTGGTTTAGCTAATACCATTTTTCCCCCCATTAATTCTACTTCTACAAACCCTCTATCTCCTAGACTTACAGCATCTTGAATACCTAAATCTTGAATTAATTTTGGTGAAAGTGGAAGTAAAGAAGTTCCCTTTTTCTTTGCTCCAGCTACTTCTAATTTTTTAATTTGCAATGCAGTTTCTGGAACTTTTGTTAACCCTTCTCCTACAGAACCTAGTAAGGATTTAAATCTATTGCTACTGGTGTCTTTTCCTTGTAGCAATGCTGAAGCTACAGGCATTAACAAATACCCTAATTTTTCTTTTTCAGTAAATACTTCTCCACCTGTTTGAAATTTTTGAAGTGACAGAAGTCCACCGCTTGTAGAATGCCTTAGCTGATGCAGTTCTACGTAACGTTGTTTAAATAAATTTCTATTTAATACTTCATCCATTATTTATTCGCTATGTTATAGGCCGCATACGCACCCAAACCAGCGCCTGCCGCTTGTGACAGTGGATTAGTTCCTGGAGCCGTGGTTGCTGTAATGGAGCTCTGTGTTGTTGGTAAATTAGTCATGATACCTTTTAAGAATTCAGTTCTTTGATAAGGTTCATACGCTTGTTGTAATTGAGATTGTCTTGAAGCATCCAGTGCTTGTTGTCCTAACTGTTGTTGGATACCACCCGCTTGGATCATGCTTTGGATATCACCTTGTTGCATTGCTTGTTGTTGTGCCCCTGCTCCAAGTAAAGCTTGTCCGCCAGCCATTTGTGCTTGCTGTTGTTGTGATGCTAATTGAGCTGCGTTTGTAAAACCTTGAGCTTGAGATTGTCCAATATTTTGTTGAGTCGCTCTTTGTATTTCTGCTTGTTGTACACCTTCTCTACCGCCACCAAAAGCGCCTGCTTGTACAGCTTGTCCTGCTAATTGGTTTTGTTGCATTTGACCTTGTCTAGAAATCTCGTCAGTAACATACGATTGATACGGATTAAAATATCTTGAAATATCTGCTGCGCCAATAGGAGCTGCTCCCGCTTGTAGGGATGCGATACCTTGGTTTACGGCACCTTGTCCTAGGCCAGTTTGACCAGCTGCGGTAAATGCGTTTTGTTGTAATTGAGTAGGTGCTGCAACTTGATACTGTGGAAGAGTAATAGGTTGTTGTGCTAGTTTAACCGCCTCATCGTATAAGGCAAGCTTTCTACTTTCTACCCCTGGTGCTTCTCTAGCGATTTGTTCTTGTGTACCAGAACTAGATCCGCCGCCTCCACCGCCGCTACCGCCGCCTCCAAATATACTCATTAGTGTAATTCCTTTTCAAATTGAACGTGTTTTATTTTATAGCCATATTTGGGCATTACTTTTTTATATCCTGGTCTCATCAAAGCTGTGATTCGTTTACAGCCATTTAATTTAGCAAAAGTTTCTAATGTATGCACTAGTTTTTCTTCCCATAATTCCATTTTCTTTCCAGTACAAATCAGTCCTTGTAGTTCTGCAAAATTAGGATTATTAAATATTCTAGTAGTACATAAGCCAAACACTTTATTATCCACTCCATCTTCAGAACCAAAAATTAAAAACAATTGATTTTCTCCAGTTAATAACAATTCTTTAATATCATTAGCATTAGCATAGTTCCCACTGTATTGAATAGACTCCGCAATCATAAAATGTACTAAACCCCATATTTCTTCTACTTGATTAGGAGAAACAGGGATAACCTCTACGCCTTTGTTAATTATCTTTTCTGCTTGCATTTAATAAATCGTATACTCTTTTAAATTTAGATTGTTGATCATAAAAAAATGCTGCTCCTTTTTTTCTCATATCTTTCATACTAGAAGGAGAAGCCCCCTCCATAATACCTGCACCTAAAATTGAATCTGCTCTTGATACAAATTCTCCGTCTGCAAGTTGAGCTAAAATAGTGTCTTCGTCTTTATCTCCATTACCAGAGCCGTCTTCTACATAACCTTCAGCACGTATATAATTATGAACATCGTTCTCATCATGAGTTTGTTTAGAGGGCATGTAATTAATTCCACCCATATTAAATTTTGGTAAAGCGTCTACAATTCCACCTTGATTAAATCTATAGTAATTAGAAGAATAATCATAAGGAGAACCACTATAAGTAGGCATAGCTCCTCTTTTAGAAGTAAGTCCGCTTATTTGTGCATCAGCCGCTGCTTGCGCTGCTGCTCTTTCTTCTTCAGTTATAAGTGGTTTCGCTTCTTCTTCTGGTATTAAAGCAGTTGAGGCAGTTAATCCTGCAGCACCTATTCCAAGTTTTGCTCCTGTGCTTAATCCTAAAAATCCTGATCCTTCTTTTGTAACTTTTCCAGCAACATCTTTAATATCTGGTGTACCCACTATGTTTTTCATAAACCAATTTGGTTCTGCTGTTGTAGGTATTGCCGAATAATTAGTTAAAAAACTTCCAGGATTAGCTACACTTACTGGGTCTAATATACTCCCCCCTGCAAATTGAGATCCCGTACCAGCAGCACTCAATCCTTGAATGCCTCCTTGCGCTGCCGCTGCTTGCGCTGCCGCTGCTGCTTCTGCAGTTCCTGCTGCAGCTGTCCCATAGCCTAAACTACTAAATGCAGTACCCTGTCCAATACCAAGACCTGCTCCTCCTGCAAATTGTCCAATACCATAACTAATACCTGCTGCCATTGCGGCATCCCGTAATGATCTTCCTGTAGATTTTCCTCGTAATTTCTGTACACCAAAAGTAGCTAGTGCAATTGTGAATGGATCCATAATTAAATTTATATAACTAGTTAATTATGTTATTTTAGCTTGTATAGCGCCAGATATCAATATCACGGCGTTTCAATGAACTCATCCTGTAATCTTCCACGGTAAGAGTATTCTCCTATGTGTGTAATGTAATCAGAGGCTAGAGCATAGCATTTGCCGCCTATATCTGTCCATCTCTTACAGAAGGCAAAATCTTCACCTAAGTAGGTATGTGTTTCTTTATCAAACCAAGTATCAAAAAAGTTCCACATATTTGGTTTATCTACTAACTTACCATTAATAATAGAACCTTGTTTAATTACCATCTCTGGGTATGCTTTAATCATCTTGTCAAATACAGAACGTTTAATAAGCATAGACCCTGTAGGTGCATGAGTCACTTCTACAATACCTTGGTTCATTTGAATATCATCTGGATTAGGTAATTTTAAAGGATACATCAATGCGTTCTTTTGTATATCGGTATGATCTTTAATCTTACCATCTTTCATCATAGCAAATACTTTCTCAGAATTAAATGTCTTTAATGGATAAGGAATAGAGATAACTTCTTTATCTGCTTTAATCATTTTAATAATAGAATCAAAATTAAAATCAATGTCAGAATCAATAAATAGCATATGAGTTAAATCCGTATCTAAAAATCCAGCCACGCATAAGTTTCTTCCCTGCGTTACTAACGAAGATTTCATTAATTGAAAAGCAACAGGAATGTTATTTGCAAAGCACTTCTTTTGAAATTCTAATAAAGATTGTGTGTAATGAATAGATACTTCTGAGTGAACAGGGGTAGAAACTAAGATAGAAAAATCAGATTTGTTTTTTTCTTTATGGAACCAAATGGGTTTACTTGCGTCTTGCATCTAAAGCACCTGTAAGGAAGCCAGTCCATTCATGGGCTTTCTTATCCCAATTATAAAATCGTTGATAAAATTTTTGTTGTTCTTGTAGGTGCTTTTGGATATGGGTTTCATGTAAATAAGCTGCTGCTGATTCTATAGCATAGGCAAAAGATTGCGCAAGGGATTTGTAGTCTTGTACATAATTAACATACACAGGCCACTCAGAACAAGTTTCATATAAAGCCCCGTGATTCGTGGTCACCACATGTAGACCCGCTGCCATGGCTTCTAGTGCCGAGATACAAAATGTTTCTTCCCAGATATTAGGGTATGCAAATATTTGGTAATCTTGCATATGCTCTAATATATATTCATTGGGTTTATAACCGATATAATGTACATTCTTTAATTCTTTTGCTTGTTGATATAACTCTGTATATTGATGATCATTTGCTTTCTTAAAAGCAGAGCCATACACATCACAGCTACTATACACATCTAACGTGATCAGGGGGTCTTTGATCAATTGCATCGCAGCAAGAATCACGTTCAAGCCTCTCCATGGAGTAGGGTGATAAATTAATTTAATGGGGTCACCTTTTTGATAAGGTTTAAAGGTTGGAAAACTAGTACAGCCGTTTTTAATAACCATGCATCGTTCTTCTGGGATCTTAAAATAGTATCTAAACTTTTCGTAATTCCAATGAGAGTTAAATACATACCAATCGTATTCTTTATGTCGTTCTGGATTACCAAAGAACTCTTGTAAGTTAGGTTGGTCGTAGGAATTCTTTTGCCAAAGAATATTAATCTTCTTTGGATCTAATGGAACTTTACCAGGAATAGATGTACAGATTTGAAAGTTATCTAATAACTTAGCATCAACCCGTTTACGCATGAACTCGAACTGGAGTTCCGTGCCGCCTCTAGGTTCCATACTTTACCTGGTTTCGCCAAATAAACTTAAATGTGCAACTGTAACAGCAACATCTTTAGCGATGTCCTCTTGTTTCGTAGTAGTGTCAGGATTAGCTACATCTGCTAATGCTTCTTCTTCGGATGCATACACAGCCCCTGTAGTTTTATTTCTAACAGTTATTGTTGTTGGACATTTAATAACAGGTACTTGTTTACCATCAATGGTTTGGTACCCTTTTATATATTGGTCTTCTATTTTTAAATCATCAGTCATATAAATATTCTTATATAGGAAATCCCTGCCCACGTCCAGACTTCTTTTTACCAGCGTGTGTTTTGGAATGCCTTCCAGGACGTTTTCTTTTATTAGATTTAGAATGAGTATTAGCTCCAAACCCTTTAGCTTTTTTAACCATTTTGATCCGATCTGTTCATTTCTAAAATAGATATCACTGCAGACACTGCGGTAGTTGTGTTAGACTCTAATCGTAAAGTATCACTCTCTTGTAATATAATGGGTCCTTTTGCAAGATTGGAAATAATATCTCCTGTTATAGAAGCGTAAGCAATTTGAAATACGGTAGTTACAGAATAGTCATAAATAGAAGCTTTAACAATCTTAGATCCTGATTCACTGGTTAATTGTATATTTTGAATAATAGCTCTTGAGTTAGCTGGACAGCTATATACAGTTACTGCTGCTGTCGTGGTAGGAGCATAAAATGCGTTTTTATAAAAATTTGCCATTAGCTATTAATCCTTAAACTAAACCAAGTGTATCGTTCTAGTTCTTGTTTTAGTTCTTCTTGAAAAGAAAAATTCAATTGATTTTTCATAGTATCTAAAGCAGCTACAATCTGACGTTGGTTTTCTACTTGATAATCATTTTTAGGCTCTGGTATATATGCTGTAATTTTTGCCATTATCTTCTACCATCTGGTTGAAAATCAAATCTAAACAACCCTAATCGCCAGTTTTCATCTACTGCTGTATTTTCTACTTTAAGTGCAGCAAGTCTAGCTCTTATTCTCGTGTCTACTTTAGTGGTACTAGAGTTAATAGTAAAGGTTGTAGGCAAGGCTGTATTAGAAGGGTAATCTCTTAAGCTTAATGTTATTTTTGCATTACCGTCTAATATTTTAAAATCTGGAATAAACCTTCTCATTTTAATAAAGTATTCCCCACCATTACCATCTACGTCTAAATCAAAATCTCCCGATTCAATATAAGCTGGAATAGCAGTAGCATTGCCATTGTAGTCTACTTCATTAACTCCCGTTTCTTGTGCGTAATAAATACTTGCTCCTTGAGATACACTAATACCATTCACCACAGGATAAGTAGGAGTAGTGTTATTTGTAAATTTAGTTGCAAAAGGTCTATCAAAAATCACCTTATCGGTATAAGAAGTTCTAGCTAAAGTTCCTGTAGTCCACACACTACTTTGATAATTATAACAAACCATTCTATCTACAAAATTAGAACCAGCACTTGGGTAAAACCATATAATTTCCGAAAATAAACTATTGTGTGCAGAGTACACTTGTTGTCCCGCATTATAATTAAGACCAGGAGAACCGTTTAATGTTTTAAACACAAAGTCTTCCACCAAGCAGGGTAATTTTTTAACGGATCCATCATACAAGAAGAATCCACCTTCATCGCTCATCCAATACACATTGGTATCTACAAACACTGCTGCATTTTGGCCAATGCTTCCACAGTTGGAACCGACCTGTCTAATAGAAAACGTAAAAGGTGTCCCAATAAACTGCATAATATAAGCTGCTGAATCTGTTGCGATAAAGGTATAATCTTTACCTTTAGAAGCACATCTTATCTCTGTTCCAGAATCAATTCTAAAAGTTCCCGCTGTATTTACAGAGGTAGGTGCATATACATTAATATCTTCTTGATCCGAGAACCTAATAAACATCTTATCTTGAGTAGTAGGGTCTCCTATAATGGTCTCCGTACCTAATAGTACTAAATGCCTATCTCTATCGGATACAATAGACATATACGATACAGTAGGACAACCCGCTATAATAGCAGCCCTAGTTACTAAGGCACTTGCATTTCCTGCAATAGGAGTCCATTGAAAAGATTTTCCATTATGCACAGTAGCGATTAAAATTTGACCAAAGTTATCTAAAGACCACAGCCCTGGATCTAATAGGGCGTTTGCAGTAGTTCGTGGTGTACCCCAAGTAGAAGAGCCCCAGCGACCTGCACCCCATCCATAAGCGGGTGTTTGTAGTAAGGGACCAATAGCAATATAAGGTAATACATCTAGCGTACCATCATTGGTTCCTCCCGATCCTGTTTCAGCGGTAGGCATGGTAATAGTAAAAGTAGCAGTAGTGGGTATAGTTTTTACTTCAAATAAAATGTCGTCAAAATTAACAGCAGTATAATTAGTTGCTCCAGTAAAAGAACCAGCATTTTCAAAAGTAATAATATCACCAATTTCTAATAGATGATTAGTTGTTGTTGTAATGGTGACAGTAGTAGAACCATTGGTAGTAGTAATGTCTGCGCCTGTTTGTTGTCTATCTGGATCAATAGGGGTAATGTCATAAAAATCACCTGCGTAATAAACATATAGACAGCGATTAGTTCCTATAGCGGCATATTTTCTACCATCTAAATCAGCAAACGTATGTTGAGCACGAGCTGCTCCTATCATACTATATTGTTCTATCTGTAACCATCCACCTATTTTTTCAGGTTGACCATAACGAAAGCGTACGTTATCTCCATCTACCCATACATTTTCTGCTTGGGTGTTGGTTATTTGTTTATTAAAGCCTGCTTGAAATGGAACTTTTGTTAATGCCATAAAGACATTTTATCAAAGTATATAATGTAAGTATAGACACAAGAGGAACGGTGGGGTGAAGTGTGGTTCCTCTTGCTTAATTTATTATATTACTTTTTAAACCAAGATGGAAGGCCTAAATGAGCTCTTTTATCAAACTTATTGTCTTCAGATCCTTTGGTAGCCTTATTGTTGTAATGTAAAAATACTTGACCACAATCTGTTCCTGAACTGCTTGACCTTTTTATCACAATCCAAGCTGGTTTAAATCCTGTATAAACAAATGTTCCATCAGCATTTCCATTCCCTGTGTAAGAACCAAATTTTGAGTAGCCTTGTTTTTCTGCGAAGCAGTAAGCTATAAAATCTTCTGATGGTTCATTTACATAACCACTAGCACCAATATTTATTACAGTAGTAGATGGTGCAGAAGAATAATATCCTATATTAGTTGCTACTGCATTAGTAGATTGTAATTGTAAATAATTATTTAGGGAATTTAGCTTTAACTGCTGCTTGGTCTAATTTCCAGCTATCAATTCCATCATCGTGAATTTTTTCTAGTTGAGATTCCCAAGTACCATATGCTTTTCTTCTCATGTCTAAAATTGTTCTAGCAACTACAGCATCATTAATAGTTAGACCCCATGCTTGACAATAAGTAAAATCAAATCCTGTTGGTACTGTGTTTAACAATTCTAACCCCTCTTGCGTATCTTTAGCTAATAACAAGAAGGCATCATTACTTGGTGTTTGTGCTATAATCGTAACATCTCTTTGAATAGGGTTTTCCATTGTTCCAAAAAAGGTTTCCCAGTTACTTGATTCTATTTTATATAATTTCATCTTCTACTCCTGTAAGTTCTATTTTTAAGGTTGGGTTCACATTTCCTTCAAGAATTTTTGTTTCTTTAGGAATCAAACCTATACTCTTTAATGCGTTCCATGTATAGGGGTTACTCATGGCATTTCTTAGTTTAGCTGGTGATGGTCTGCCATTAGCAATCATTTCAGCCTGTATTTCTCTACCTATATTGACAGTAAATTCATTTGCAGCATTAGCTTCAAACATTTCTTCATCTGTGTAACCCTCAATTCTTGTAGGTTCTGCAATGATAAATAGTTCTTTTAGCAGTTTATTTAGAATGACAATCTCATCTTTGTTTAATTTGAAGGCTTCATCTGCGGCTACTTGATGGCTTTCTAGTTCCATAATTTCAGCTTTTAGTTCCAATATATCTTCTTGCAAACCAGCTTCTTTTTCAAGACGATTTAGTTTTGCTAGTTTAGCTTGGTATTTTAAATTACCTACTTCTTCTAATACGGCTGCTCTCACCCTACCTTCTAAAAAACCTTTTAAAGTTTTTATTTTTTCCCAAGCCGTATCTCCTATGACTTGGTATCGGTAGTTAAATTCTGTGTTTAGTTTTGATGCCATTTTATTTTCCTTCCATATTGTTAATAATTTTATGCACTTATTGAATATCCTGCTGCTGCTAATGCTCTCCTAGCAGTTCCTACACCCGTAGTATCACTAGCAACTACTCCAGAATTATTTACTAAATTTGTTATAGAAAAAGTTTCACCATAACCAAATATGGCTTTGTCGCCACCATACCCAGCAGCTGCTATACCGTGTCTAGCTGTACCTACACCTGTTGTGTTTGCTGCTACAACACCAGTATTTGAAACTAAATTTGTTATAGAAACAACTGAACCAGTAGTACCATACCCAAATATAGCCTTGTCTGTTCCATAAGAAGATGCTGCTAAATAGGCTCTTGCCGCTCCAACACCAGTCGTGTCAGTAGCCACTACACCTAAATTAGATACTAGATTAGACATTGAAACAAAACTTCCTGTAGTACCATATCCAAAGATAGCTTTGTCACCACCGTAAGTTGTTGCTGCTAAAGACTCTCTAGCTGTACCTACACCTGTTGTGTCTGTAGCCACCACACCTGAACTTGAAACTAAATTAGTCATTGAAACATTACTTCCAGTAGTACCATAACCGAAAATACCTTTATCACCACCATACCCTGCTGATGCAATACCAAATCTTGCCGTTCCTACTCCTGTAACATCACTTGCTACCACACCAGTATTGGAAACTAAATTAGTTAGTGAAATATATGAACCAGTCCAACCATAACCAAATATGGCTTTGTCTGTA